>Ga0075426_10000065_pt1 | contig 66862 bp, 58 predicted proteins | sample SoiMethybrSBSTD5_FD_75304 | JGI IMG/M metagenome (GOLD analysis project Ga0075426, IMG submission 75304) | Bulk soil microbial communities from a Populus tree surrounding site in Tennessee, USA - Soil MetaG P. TD hybrid SBSTD5 | ecosystem: Environmental > Terrestrial > Soil > Tree plantation... | reverse complement strand
CTTGACGTCGACCAACCCCCTCTCCAGGGCGATCCGGCGGACGACGCCTTCTGTCAGGTCCGTCCGGACGCCCGAAGCCTTCTTCGGCCAGGAGACCCAAAAGCTGCCCGCGGGCTTGATCGCGGCGGCGCGGTGCGTGAAGGCGGCCCGAAGCTCCGCCGCTGAGCGCACGAAGAGGACGATCACGTCGAGCCCGGTCTCGTCGGCGCCCGCGAAGCTTACACCCGGCGGGAGCTCGCCCAATTCCGCCGCGAAGCTCTCCGGCGGGTTGAAGAAGGCGACCCGATGGCCGGGCTTGATGCCGAGCTTCTTGGGGAGCGGCGTGCCGGAATAGCCGGCTAGGTCCTGAGGGCGGGCGTTCATGGTCAGAGCAGGATACGCCGGTATACACTTCCTGCACCCGGTAGCGCCTCCGTTACGCCGGTTCTGTCCACGTCATGAACGTCTACGAATTCATCTTCAAGTGGTCCAAGGCCGCCCTGACCGAGCGGTCCGCCTCGCACCAGCATTTCCTCGATCTGTGCGAGCTGATCGGGCACGGCAAGCCGGCCGAGCTCGACTCCGAGGGGGACTTCTTCACCTTCGAGAAGGGCGCGGCCAAGTACGGCGGCGGCCGCGGCTGGGCGGACGTCTGGAAGCGCGGTTTCTTTGGATGGGAGTACAAGGGGCACCACAAGGACCTCGCCGCCGCCTACGACCAGCTCCTGCGCTATCGAGAGGCCCTGGAGAACCCCCCGCTCCTCGTGGTGTGCGACATGGACCGCATCGTGGTCCACACCAACTTCACCGGTCGGCCGACCGTCGTCCACGACCTCTCCCTCCGCAACCTGGAGAAGCCTGAGAATCTGGAGGTCGTCCGCGCCGTCTTCCACGATCCGGAGAAGCTCAAGCCCGGCGTGACGCGCGAGGCCATCACCCAGGAGGCCGCCAGCCGTTTCAGCGAGATTGCCCAGACGATGCGCGACCGCGGCCTCGATCCCCACTCCGTCGCCCGCTTCCTCGACCGCATCGTCTTCATCCTTTTTGCGCAGAGCGTCGACCTGCTCCAGGACCGCATCGTCGCCCGGCTCCTGACCAACAGCCGATGGAACCCCGAGCTCTTCGCGCGTTTCGTCTCCGGGCTCTTCAAGGAGATGGCCGCCGGCGGCTTCTACGGCGCGGACAAGATCCGCCGCTTCGACGGCAACCTCTTCACCGACGACACGGTCCTCACGCCAACCCGCGACGAGCTGGAGAAGATCTATAAGGCCGGCCGCCTGGACTGGAGCGCCATCGATCCGTCCGTCCTCGGCACCCTCTTCGAGCGCGGCCTCGACCCGGACAAGCGGTCCCAGCTCGGCGCTCACTACACCAGCCGCGAGGACATCGAGACCCTGGTCGAGCCCGTGGTGATGCAGCCGCTCCGCCGCGAGTGGGCCGAGGTCTGCCGCCTCGTCGAGAACGTCCTCGCCACCGGCAAGAAAGATCCCACCGAGCGGGACCGGCAACAGGCGCCGCTCGAGGGCCTCCCGGCCGCCGCCCTCCGCAAGGCGCGCTACGAGGCCGATCGTCTCCTCCATCGCTTCTGGGATCGCCTCTGCAAGGTCAAGGTCCTCGATCCGGCGTGCGGGTCCGGCAACTTCCTCTATGTGACTCTCCAGAAGCTCAAGGACCTCGAGAAAGAGGTCATCCTTTACAGCATGGCGAAGGGATTCCCCGGCTTTCCGCCCCTCGTCGGCCCCTGGCAGCTCTACGGCATCGAAGTCAACTTTTACGCCTTCGAGCTGGCCCAGATGAGCGTCTGGATCGGATACCTCCAATGGATCCGCAACAACGGGTTTGGAGAACCTGAGGATCCCGTGCTGCGGCCGATGGATTCCTTTCAGTGCAAGGACGCGATTCTGGATCTCTCCGATCCAGACAACCCTAAGGAGCCGGAGTGGCCGGCGGTGGATTTCATTGTGGGGAATCCGCCGTTTCTGGGTGGGAAGAAGTTGCGTGCAGGTCTGGGCGACAAGTATGTCGAGACGTTGTTTCGGCAATGGGATGGCCGAGTTCCGGCCGAGGCTGACCTCTGTTGCTATTGGTTCGAGAAAGCACGGGCTCAGATTGAGATCGGGCTATGCAAGAGAGCAGGATTGCTCGCTACGCAAGGGATTCGCGGAGGGGCAAACCGTGAAGTTTTAGAGCGGATCAAGAAGACCGGAAACATCTTCTTCGGTGTGAGCGATCGAGACTGGATTCTGGATGGAGCAAGCGTCCACGTCTCGATGGTCGGATTCGATGACGCACAGGAACCTCTTCGGGTTCTCGATGGCGTGCGGGTCGCCGAGATTCACCCGAACCTGTCTTCGGAAACAAATGTCACGATCGCTCGACAGCTTGGCGCGAACGCGGGTATGGCCTTCATGGGCGATACCAAAGGAGGTAGCTTCGAGGCGGAGTTCTCCGAGATTCGGTGGATGTTGCATGAGCCGAACGCTAGCGGGTTGCCCAACTCAGATGTCTTGCGACCCTGGCTCAACAGCACCAATCTCACGCGGACTCGTGATGAATTCTGGATCGTCGATTTCGGCACGTCGCTTTCTGAAGCAGAGGCGGCTCGCTACGACGCTCCCTTTTCCCTCGTCAAGAAGCTGGTCAGGCCCGACCGGCTCGCGAACCGACGGGAAATGTACAGAGTCAATTGGTGGAGGCATGTAGAGGCGAGGTCCGGGATGCGTTCGGCCCTAAAGGGACTGCCCCGGTTCTTGGTAACTCCAACGGTTTCGAAATTCCGCCTCTTCGTCTGGCTGGACTCTGAGGTCTTGCCGGATCACCAGTTGATCGTCTTCACGCGCTCCGACGACCTCTTGCTGGGTGCTCTCCACTCACGCCCTCACGAGGTGTGGGCCCTCGCTCATGGAACGCAGGTCCGTGAGCGGGAGAGCGGGTTCCGCTACATTCCAACCAAGACCTTTGCCTCGTTTCCACTACCTTCTGCAAACGCCAGTCAGCAGGCCGTGATCACCTCCGCGGCCAAGGACCTAGACGACCTCCGCACTCGCTGGCTGAATCCGCCCGAATGGACGCGGGGGGAGATCCTCGAGTTCTCCGGCTCCGTGGACGGCCCCTGGGCGCGTTACGTCCACGCTCCGGACTCCCGCGGAATCGGGACCATCCGATACCCACGCATCGTGCCGAAGGACGAGGAGCACGCGGAAAAGCTGAAGGAGAGGACGCTCACCAATCTCTACAACCAGCGCCCGACCTGGCTCGACCTGGCGCACCGCAAGCTCGACGAGGCGGTGTTCGCGGCCTACGGGTGGGACCCTGGGTTGTCCGATGACCAGATCCTGGAGGCGCTCCTTGCGCTGAATCTGGAGAGGGCGGAGGAGGGGGCTCCGATGGCTCCGGTGGTGGACGGAGAGCCCGCGGATCAGCCGGCTAGGCCATAGCCGAGAAGCGCGGCACGGCTTGGCGCGATGCCCGCACGACTCGGTGCGGCCTCCGCACGACTTGGTGCGGCCTCCGCACGATTTGGTGGGACGCCCGCACGACTAGGTGCGAGGTCCGCACGATGAGGTGCGGCCTCCGCACAAATGGGTTGGACGTCCGCACAACACGGTGCGATGCCCGCACGAACCGGTGCGACGCTCGCACGAACCGATGCGACGCCCGCACGAATCAGTGCGGCGCTCGCACGGCTTTGTGCGGCCTCGGCACAACTTGGTGCGGCCTCCGCACAGCTCGTGCGGCGAACCAGGTCCACTTGACACGTGACTAAACGGTCACGTATGATCGCCGGCATGGACGATGTGTTCAGAGCCCTCGCCGATCCGACACGCCGAAGCCTGCTCGATGAGCTGTTCAAAGAGGACGGGCAAACGCTGAGCGCGCTCGAGCAGCGCCTGCCGATGACGCGCTTCGGTGTGATGAAGCACCTGCGGGTGCTCGAGGAGGCCGGCCTCGTCGTGACCAGGCGGCGCGGGCGCGAGAAGCTCCACTTCCTGAACGCCGTCCCGATCCGGCTCGTCCACGACCGGTGGGTGAGCAAGTACGCCGAGCCCTGGGCCGCCGCCCTGAGCGACCTCAAACACGGACTGGAGGACAAGACCATGGAAAAGGTGTTCGAGATCTACATCAAGACGACCCCGGAGCGCCTCTGGGAGGCGATCACCAACCCTGAGCTGCGGAGCAAGTACTCCTTCGGGGTACGCGTCCTGTCGGACTGGACGCCCGGCTCCCGCTACGAGGGCCGCAGCCCGAAGGCGCCCAATCCCATCTTCGCGGGCGAGAACCTGGAGGTCGATCCACCGCGCCGGCTCGTCCAGAGCTTCAACGCTTTATGGAGCGACGAGGCCAAGAGCGAAGGGACCTCGAGAGTCACGTGGGAGATCGAGCAGATCGCGGATTCGTGCCGGCTCACCCTCACCCACGACCAGCTCCGCGAGGGGGCCAACCCGGAGCTCTACGGTGGCCATCCGATGATCCTCTCCGGCCTGAAGACGCTGTTAGAGACCGGGGAGACGCTCACCACCCCCGGCTCGCTGCGCTACTCGCCGGCCCCGCAACCGGTCGCCTACTCCGGCTGACGCCGCCACCGCTTGTGCCACCAGACCCACTGCTCGGGGTGGCGGCGGACCTGATCTTCGACTCTGGCGGTCATGAGGGCGGTGGCGTCGCGCTTGTCGGCGGGGAGGTCGAGGGCGGGGAGGAAGCGGACGAGGTGGCTGCCGTCTGCCCGGCGCTCGATGAAGGAGGGGATGACCTGGGCCTTCTGGCGGAGAGCGATCTCGGCCGCTCCCACCGGGGTGAAGGCGGGACGGCCGAAGAAGGGGACCCAGACGCCGTCGACTTTGGTGTCCTGGTCGATGAGCATGGCCAGGGCGCCGCCGCTCCTTAGGACCTCCAGGAGCTGGCGCGCGGCGCCGCGGGTGCCGCGGGCGATGGTGGTGGTGCCGAAGTGCGACCGCAGATCGACGACGAGCTTCTGCAGCGCCGGATCGTCGAGCGGCCGCGCCACGGCGGCGGGGAAGATGCCGCCGTGGTGCACGACGGTGGCGATGAGCTCCCAGTTGCCGCAGTGCGCGGTCAGGAAGAGGAGCGGCCGGCCCGTCGCCCTGGCCGCCTGGACCGCATCCCAGCCTTCGACGTCCAGGCAGGCCAGGATCTCCCGGCGGTCCCGCTTGAAGAGGTGGAGGAGCTCGGCGAGGTTCTTCCCCGCGTGGCGGAAGCAGCCGCGGGCGATCTCCAGCCGCTCGCTTTCGGGCAGCTCGGGCAGGGCCTGGGCGAGGTGCTCCAGCGCTCTCCTGCGGTCCCGGCCGCTCAGTCTCCAGGCCAGGGTCCCCAGAACGCCGCCCACGGCGAGGACGGCGCGGCGCGGCAGGAGGCCGAAGAAGAACGCGAGGAACCGCAGGGCTCCCGGGATCAGGGAGGTGCGCAGGCGGCTGGCCCACCGGCGGCGGGCCTGCGGTGCGGGCGGAGTCGTGCGGATCAGACGGATGCGGAGGCCTCGGCGGTTTCAGTCAGGACGGCTGGTCGGCGCTCGGGAGGTAGGCGGCAAGGAGCGGCTCCCAGGCGCCGCGGGCGCGCAGGACCACCTCGCACATCTCGCGCACCGCTCCATGCCCGCCGCGGTGCTGCAACACCCGATGCACCCGCTCCCGCACGTCGGGGGCGGCGTCGGAGGGGGCGAAGGAGAGGCCGCAGCGCAGGAGGACCGGCAGGTCGAGGAGGTCGTCGCCCATGAAGGCCACTCTCTCGGCAGCGGTCTGGCGGGCGGCGAGGAGCTCGCTGAACGCGGCGGCCTTGTCTGCGCAGTCCATGATCAGGGCGTCCAGCTCCAGCTCGGCGGCGCGGCAGCGGAGGGCCTCGTTGCCCCGGCCGGAGAGGATGCCCACTTTGAGGCCGGCTTTCTGGGCGAGCTTGAGCCCCGCGCCGTCGCGGACGTCGAAGACCTTCCACTGCTCGCCCTCGGGACCATAGATCAGCCGGCCGTCGGTGAGCACGCCGTCGACGTCGAGGAGGATCCACTCCAGGCGGCGGGCGCGCACCGCCAGCTCTCCGTCGGAGACGGCGATCCCGGCGGTCAAAACAGCCCCAGCCGCCAGAGGTCGTGGAGGTGGACCACGCCTTCGAGACGCCCCGCCTCGTCACAGACGAAGAGGGAGGTGATGCGGTGGTCCTCCATGGTCTTCAAGGCGGCGGCGGCGAGCTGGCTGCCGGCGATGGTACGCGGGTTCCGTGTCATCACCTCGCCCGCGGCGTGCCGCAGGAGGCCTTCGTCCGCCTCCAGGCCGCGCCGCAGGTCGCCGTCGGAGATGCAGCCGGCGAGCCGCCCCTCGGTGTCGAGCACGGCGGTGATCCCCAGCTTCTTGCGCGACATCTCGTAGATGGCGTCGCGCATCGGCGTGTCGAGGCGCACCGCGGGCAGGTCGTCGCCGCTGTGCATGAGCTGCTCGACCTTGAGCAGGCGCTTGCCCAGGCGGCCGGCGGGATGGAGCAGGGCAAAATCCTCGCGGGTGAAGCCGCGGGCCTCCAGCAGGGCCATGGCGAGCGCGTCGCCCATGGCCAGCGTGGCGGTGGTGGACGCGGTGGGGGCGAGGTTGAGCGGGCAGGCCTCGCGGTCGATGGCCACCGAGAGGTGCAGATCGGCGTGGCGGGCGAGCGCCGAGCGGGCGTTGGCGGTCATCACCACCAGCGGCACGCCCAGCCGCTTCAAGGTCTCCACCAGGCGCAGCAGCTCTTCCGTGGTGCCGGAGTAGGACGCGGCGAGCACGACGTCGCCGGCGACGATCATGCCGAGGTCGCCATGGACCGCCTCGGCCGGATGGAGGAAGAACGCCGGCGTGCCGGTGGAGGAGAGGGTGGCGGCGACTTTCTTCATGATGATGCCGCTCTTGCCCATGCCCGTGCAGACCACCCGGCCGGTGCATCCCCGGAGCAGCTCGACGGCGCGGTCGAACCGTTCGTCGAGCTGGCGCAGCAGGCCGCGGATGGCGAGCGCCTCGGTCTCCAGGACCTCCGCGGCGACCTCGCGGGCGGACCTCATTTTTCTCTCGCCCCCTCTCCCGACATACCTCTCCCCCTCCCCGGGAGAGGGGGAAGGGCTCTCCGCAGCGCGAGGAGCGATTTGAGCAGCGCCTCCGCCCGCTCGGGCTGGAGCTGGACGGCGCGGTCCGAGCGGGCGTTCTCGGGGTCGGGATGGATCTCCAGGAAGACGCCGTCGGCGCCGGCAGCCACCGCCGCGCGGGCGAGCGGCTCGGCGAAGCGCCGGTCGCCGCCGGTCTCGGCACCGCTACCAGGGAGCTGGAGGGAGTGGGTGACGTCGTAGATGACCGGGATGCCCGCGGCGTGCAGCAGGTCGAAGCTGCGCATGTCCACCACCAGGTTGTGGTAGCCGAAGGACGACCCGCGCTCGGTCACCGTGACGTTGGCGTTGCCGGTGCTGCGCGCCTTGTCCACCACCTTGCGCATGTCGTCCGGGGCCATGAACTGGCCCTTCTTGATGTTGAGCGGCCGGCCGGTCGCGGCGGCGGCCACCACGAGGTCGGTCTGGCGGCAGAGGAAGGCAGGGATCTGGAGCACGTCGCACACCGCGGACGCCGGGCCGCACTGCGCCGGCTCGTGGACGTCGGTGAGCACGGGGAGGCCGGTCTCCGCGCGGACCAGCGCCAGGATGCGCAGGCCCTCCTCCAGGCCGGGACCGCGGAAGCTGTCCAGCGAGCTGCGGTTGGCCTTGTCGAAGGACGACTTGAAGATCAGGGCCAGACCCAGGCGCTCGGCCATGGCAGCCAGGGCGTGCGCGGTCTCCAGGACCAGCTCCTCGCTCTCGATGACGCACGGGCCGGCGATGACAGGGAAGCCGTCACCCCCGACCACCACACCGGGAGCGAGCTCCACGGGCTCAACGGGCATCGGACGGGGGGGCACGGCCTAATGTAAAGCGCTCGGCGGAGGCCTGTCAAACCCGCCGATCCGCGTGTGGACCGCTCAAGGCGCGGCCGGATCGACCACCACCTCGCGGTCGGCCGTCAGCTCGATGGGCTGCTCCCGCACCTTCTTACTGTGCTGGTCCTCAATCCGCAGCCGGTAGGTCCCTGCCTGGAGGCGCTGGAAGCGGACGACGCCGTCCTGGCTGGCGACGCCGGTCTGGCCGAATGCATTCTTGATGAGCGCGCTGCCGTCGGCAAACAGGAGAGTGGCTCCAAAGAACCCGCCCGGCTGCGCGGAGCGGACCGTGAGGGTGAGGTCCCCCATGTGGAAGTCGAGGTCGAGCGTCGCCTCGGTCGCACCGGGGGGAATGTGGATCCTCCCTGTGGCCAGCCTTTCTGGATCTCCATACCATCGACGTCCCGCTGTGTAGCCCGCGGTGATCGTCCAGTCTCCGGGCCAGAGGCCTGTCTGACGGTAGTGGCCTTCCTGGTCGGTGGTCGAGGCGCCCGGTGTATAGCTCGGAGGCCCTTCGGCGTGAACGTAGGCGGGTTCGCCCGGCCCCAGTCCCAGGAGCCGGCCGGTGAGGACGATATTCGGACCCAGTTGGATCTCGACATCTTCGACCGGCGCTCCCGCGACCACGATCGGCCGCTCCGCTGTCCGGCTGGAGTAGCCCTCCGCCGAGACGGACAGGTCCCAGGTCCCGTCGGTCACGCCGACCGCGAACGACCCATCCGCCAGAGTGTGGGTCTCGAAGTGTCTGCCGAAAGTTCCATCGAAATAATGGAACTCGAGGCTGGCTCCCTCGATCGGTTCGCCTCCCGGTCCGGTGACCCGCCCCCGGATCTCGGAGACGGGAGGAAACTGGAGGTCGTGCACTACCTCCGTCAGTCCGGCGGGTGGGGTGAGCCGGTCCAAGGCAAAGCGGTCGCCGGCCTGGGCATGCAAGCTCCACTCTCCAGGTGGGAGGTTGGGAACCTCGAACCGGCCTTCGGAATCGATGGAGCCTTGGACTTCGCGAAGGGAGCCGTCCACCACGAGGACAGAAAACTTGCTCACGGCCGCGGGATCGATGCCCAGGACGCGCCCTTTCAGAATCAGGCCGTAGCTGAGCCGGATCTCGACGCCGTCGATCGACCGGTCTTCCACCGTGACGCCGCCGATTTCTGCCGGGGCAAACCCATCCTTCTCGGCCACCAGCTTATGGGCTCCCTTGTCCCCCGGCAGCAGGAACGAGCCGTCGACCAGGGTCGAGGTCGATCGACATCCACACCGATCTTCGGTAACGAGCGCCCCCACGACCGGCGCGCCGTCCGGTCCGATCACCCGGCCACGGATCTCGAGATGCGGAACGGGATGCAGGACGAGATCGATCCGTGTCCCCTCCGGGCGAATCTGGACCTTCCGCTCTTCCATGGCGAAATCGGCATGCCTCACGTCGACAGACCCCTCCCCGGCCTCAACCCCTTCCAGAAGGAAGTCTCCACTGTCGTCGCTGGAGGCCGCGACGGAGCTCCTGCGTCCTGAGAGGCGGATCTCTGCACCCACGACGGGGTGGCCTTCAGGGTCGGCGACGTGACCGCTCACCGTCATCCCCGCGTCCATCCGGATCTCCAATCCGTCCAAGCCCTCGAGGGGGACGTGGAGGGGACTGATGCCTGCGTTGAGGTGACCTGCGCCGCCGGCGGTCACGTCGTACTGCCCGGCCCGTCCCAACTCCAGGGTGAAGGCCCCCTCGGGGCCGGCGAGAGCCGAGCTGACGAAGGGGAAGGGGCACGGCGGGTCCGGCATGATGAGGTCGCTTCCCATCTCGCCGAAGTGGCGCGCGAAGACCTGCGCTCCGGGAAGGGGCTCGCCGTCGGCGCCCACGACGCGCCCGGCGAGACGGACGGTCGGCGTGAGCGCGATCCGCGGCTCCATGGACGCCGGCCTTTTCACCGGAAATTCTGTCGGCGTGTAGCCGGCGCGGCAGGCCCGCAGCCTTTCATGGTCTCCCACCGCCCGCTCGCGCAGCTCGAAGCGGCCGTCCGGACCGCTGACGGTGGCAGGGCCCGCCTGGTGGGTGGCCTGGGTGATCTCGGCGTAATCTTCGGGCACCACCCAGATCTCCACGCCCTCCACGGGCCGGCCTCCTGGATCGACGATCCACCCCGCGATCCGCGCCCGGCTCTCCAGCGTGAAGGCCCCGAGGTTGACCGGTCCCTCTCCTCCCGGCACTGAGATCTTCTTTCTCGGCAGAGGGGCCAGCTCCGGACCTTCGATGCGCAGCTCGAAGAGGCCCGTGGGGAGGTCGGGGATCCGGAACCGGCCGTCGGCACCGGTCGCCGCGCGGAACGGCCCCAGCTCGGGCTTGAGCTTCACCAGGCCCCCCAACCTGGGCCGGACGGGAATCAGTCTCACCGCGGCTCCCGGGATCGGCCGCTGGCGCGGATCGACGACCAGGCCTAAAGCCGTCCGGCCCCGTCTCAGGATCACACGGACCGCGGCCTGGCTCTGCGTGGGGAGCGGCACCGTCACCAGGAGAGTCGCGGGCGCGAAGCCCGGTCGGCTCGCCGTCAGCGCGTAGGAGCCGCCGGCCTGAAGCTCGCCGAACCGGAACGCTCCGGCCGGCGAGGTGCTGGCGCGCCGCAATGACTGAGGGGTTCCCTGAGCTTCCGGATCGACCAGGAGGACCTCGGCGCCGACAACCGGCCTGGCGGCTTCGTCCACCACGACGCCCGTGATTGCCGGGACCGCGGCGGGGACGAGGGGCAGATCGGCCGCCCGCGCCGGAACGCAAGGGACTGCGAGCAAGACCCCCAACAGGAGTCGAACGGCATGGCGGAGCATGCGAAGGGGTTACGCAAGAACGATTCCAGGGGATCTCACGAGGAAACCCCCGGGGAAACTGGGGTTTCCGATTCAAGCATGCGGATGGAGGTGTTCACATTTATGGACGGGGTGTCCGACTTCTGCGGATCAGCCCTGGACCGAGACCTCGGACGGCAGCTCTGAGGGCGCCTCGGATACCGTCGAGGGCACGCCCTCCGTGACTCGGTGCACGGGAGCGCCCGCCGGCTCGGCGGCATGCGCCGGCTCCTTCACTTCCTTCTGCGCCAGCGCCGCCGCGATGTAGGAGACGAAGAGCGGATGCGGCTCCGTGGGCTTCGATTTGTACTCGGGGTGGAACTGGCAGCCGAGGAACCAGGGGTGGTCCCTGAGCTCCACCATCTCCACGAACTTGCCGTCCGGCGACAGGCCGGCGACCACCAGGCCGTGGTCGGCGAGAATGGACAGGTACTTCTGGTTCACCTCGTAGCGATGGCGGTGGCGCTCGCTGATCTCGGCGGTGCCGTAGATCCGCCGCGCCAGGGTCCCCTCCTGGAGCCTGCAGGGGTAGGCGCCGAGGCGCATGGTGCCGCCCAGCTCCTCGACGCCGAGGAGGTCGCGCAGCTTGTAGATCACCGCGTGCTCCGTCTCGGGATCGAACTCGGAGGAGGTGGCGTCCTCGATGCCACAGACGTTGCGGGCGAATTCGATCACCATGCACTGCATCCCCAGGCAGATGCCGAAGAACGGCACCCGGTGCTCGCGAGCGTAGCGGATGGCGCGGATCTTCCCCTCCGTGCCCCGGTGCCCGAAGCCGATGGGGACGAGGAGGGAGTCGACCTCGAAGAGGCTGCGCGGCCAGCTCCCCCCCTCGAGCTGCTCGGCGTCGATGTAGACCAGCTCGACGGCGGCGTCGTTGGCGATGCCGCCGTGCATCAGCGCCTCGTTCAGGCTCTTGTAGGAGTCGGGGAACTCCACGTACTTGCCGACGATCCCCACCCGCACGCGGTGGCGCGGGTTCTTGATCCGCGACACCAGGGTCTCCCAGCGCGACATGTCGCGGTCGTAGTGCGGCAGGTTGAGCAGCTCGAGGAGGATGTCGTCCAGCCCCTCGCGGCAGAACATGAGCGGCACTTCGTAGATGGTGGACACGTCGCGGGCGGCGATGACCTGGCGCGGATCGACGTTGCAGAAGAGGGCGATCTTCTTTTTCATGTCCTCGGGCAGCGCGCGGTCGACGCGGCAGAGGACGATGTCGGCCGAGATGCCGATCTCGCGCAGCTCGCGCACCGAGTGCTGGGTGGGCTTCGTCTTCAGCTCGTCGGCGGCGGCGATGTAGGGCACCAGCGTGAGGTGGATGTTCACCGCGTTGCCGCGCCCCAGCTCCTGGCGGAACTGGCGGATGGCCTCCAGGAAGGGGAGCGACTCGATGTCGCCGACGGTGCCGCCGATCTCGACGATCACCACGTCGTATTCACTGGCCACGCGGCGCATCGCCTCCTTGATCTCGTCGGTGATGTGAGGGATGACCTGGACGGTCTTGCCGAGGTAGTCGCCGCGCCGCTCCTTGTTGATCACCGACTCGTAGATCTTGCCCGTCGTGTAGTTGTGCCGCCGGCTGGAGACGGTGTGCGTGAAGCGCTCGTAGTGGCCGAGGTCGAGGTCGGTCTCGGCGCCGTCGTCGGTGACGAAGACCTCGCCGTGCTGGTAGGGGGACATGGTCCCCGGATCGACGTTGATGTAGGGATCGAACTTCATCAGGGTCACCGAGAAGCCCCGCGCCTCGAGGATCGCGCCGACGGACGAAGCGGCCACTCCCTTGCCGAGGGAGGAAACGACGCCGCCGGTGATGAAGATGAACTTGGTGGCCATGGGTCTCGTCTCCTTTGTGGACGTCAGGTTGCTGTCTCGGCGAGCAGGCGCTCGACGCGTTCCAGGTCCTCCCGCGTGTCGACCCCGGGGGAGCCGCGGTCGACCACGAGGACGCGGATGGCGATGCCGTTCTCGAGGGCGCGGAGCTGCTCCAGCGACTCGCTCTGCTCGAGCGGCGCCCGCGCCAGGGCGGCGAGGCGCAGCAGGGCGGCGCGCTGATAGCCGTAGATCCCCAGGTGCTTGAGCGGGCGGGCCGCGCCCGCGCCGCGCGCGTAGGGGATCGCGGCGCGGCTGAAGTACAGCGCATACCCGGCGAGGCTGAGGACGACTTTGACCGCGTTCGGGTTGGCGATCTCGTCGGGCTGGGCCACGGCGGCGAGGGTCACCACCGGATCGCCCGGGTGGTCGCGCAGGTGGAGGGCGATGCGCGAGACGGCCTCGGGATCGATGAGCGGCTCGTCGCCCTGGATGTTGACCACCGCCGCGGCGTCGGCCAGCCGGCCGCCGGAGCGGGCGGCGGCGGCGATGCGGTCGGTGCCGCTCGCGCAGTCGGCCGGGGTCATCTCCCAGGCGCCGCCGAACGCTTCGACGGCGCGGGCGATCCGTTCGTCGTCGGTGAGCACCACCACGCGGTCGAGCCCGCGCGCCTGCGCCGCGCGGAGGTAGACATGCTCGATCATCGGCCGGCCTGCGATGGGCAGCAGCGGCTTGCCGGGCAGGCGGGACGAGCCGAAGCGCGCGGGGATCGCGCCGACGATGGCTCCTGGAGTGTACCCGATCGCTGTCGTGGTCTGGGGGCCGCCAGAGGGGTGCACGACCTAATGTAAAGCGAGTGGCCGTGAGGTGTCAACGTCGCGCCGCGGGCTGCCCGAAAGGCGCCCTCACCCCCGGCCCCTCTCCCAGCTCCCCCCACCCTGCCCCGGGAGAGGGGAGAAAGGCAAGAAAGAACAGTTCCCTTCCTGCGGGCCGGGGGTGAGGGCGCCTTGGGGACGGCGCCTTTGTCATCGCGGAACGTCGGTGGCGTTCCAGCCCTGGTCCTCGTCCTCCATCCCCGGCATGCCCGGCCCGTTCTTGGGCGACGGGAATCTGCCGCGCGGCCGGCCCGCGATCGCCAGCGGTCCGTCGCGCTTCAGGATCTCCTTGAGCTCGTCGCGGGTGAGCACGATCTGGCTCCCCTCTTCGCCGTCCTCTCCGGGCAGCTCGAGAGGGTTGAAGTGGAAGAGGAGCCCCGCCTCGACGACCGCGAAGTGGCCGGCGAGCGGGAGAGGCGCGCCCGGCGCGGCGTGGAAGACCTGCCGGAAGCGCTCGGCGGCGAGGGCGCGGAGCGGCTCCTCGCCGGTGCAGAGATCGCCGAGCGTGAGCAGGCGGCCGGTGGCCGGGTCGAAGCTGGCGAGCAGGACCTCGTTGACCGGCCGCTCGCCGCCGGTGGAGGAGTCGCCGCCATAGCGCAGGCTGATGGCATGGTCGTCCTCGTAGAGGACCTCGATGCCGCGCCGCACCCACCATGTGGCGGTCCGCCCCGGGGCCGCGGCAAGAAACGCACGACGCTGGGCGAAGAGCCGCTCGGCGAGGGCGGCAAGGCCGCCGCCGCCGCCGGCGATGCCGAACGACGCGGCGAGCCAGTCCTGGCGGATGAAGCGCTGGAGCGCATCGCGGGCCTGCGCGCTGGGCGCCTTCACGATCTCGGGCACCGCCAGGCTGACCACGGCGCACCCCTCGGGCGACCCGCAATCGCCGTCGGAGCGCTCGAAGCGCAGCATCTTGAACGACACGGCCGAGCGCTCGGCCGGCGCAGGGGTGGGGCTGGGGGCGGGCGTCGGCGGAGGCGCCGGGCGCGAGCAGGCAACCGGGAGGAAGCCAAGGACAGCAAGGACTTCAAGGACAACAAGAATTTGGGAGCGGAAGCTGCACGGGCGCGGCATGGGCTGCGGCGAGGATATCGCGATACCATCGCCCGGCAGCCGTTCGAGACCTCCGATGCGCCGCCTCTCCTTCCCCTGGCTTGCTGTCCTTGAAGTCCTTGCTGTCCTTGCCTGCAGCCCCCCCGCGAGCGGGCCGGTCCGCCCGCTCATCGACGGCACGCACGCCCTCGACGTGCTCACCGAGCGGAAAGACCTCGCCCTGCCGCCGGCGCTCGGGGGGAACCGTTTCCTGTCGGGGTGGTGGCCGTGGAAGACCGCGCAGGGGCGGGTGGTGCTCTCGCCGGCTGCGGCGGAGTCGCGGCTGGAGATCGTGAGCCTCGGCGGCGACCCTCGAGCATCGCGCACGCTGGTGCTCGATCTGCTCGACGCGACGAGCGGCGGCCAGGTACGGGTCAAGGTCGCCGGCCGGGACGCCGGCGCGTTCCCGGTGCGCGCTCCTCTCGTGGTGCCCCTGCCCGCGGACCTGCCGCTGGGCCGCGTGCCCATCGACCTCGCCTTCGCTTCGGGGCCGCACAACGTGGTGGCCGCCGCGGTGCGGCCGGTGCTCCCGGAGGGCGTGGTGCGCGTCGAGCGGCACGACGTGGTGCAGTCCGGAAGCTCCCTGGTGGACATCGTGCGGCCGGCCATCCCCGAGGCGCGGCTGGTTGGCGCCTTCATCCCGCCGGACAAGCCGCAGCCCGGGCAGCGCTTCGAGCTCATCCTCGAACGCGAGGACGGCACGCCGATCCGCCACTTCTCGTGGTCGCCCAGCCTGTGGAACCGGCTGCGCGGGTCGCGGGTGATCTCGCTGCCGCTGGGCGACGCCGAGGGACTGGCCGGCACGCGTCTCGTGCGGGTGCGCCTCCTCGCCCGCGGCGCCGGACCCGCCGCACGGTGGGAGCGCCTGGCCTTCGCCGGCGGAGCGCCGCCGCCCTCCACACAACCCGCCAAGCCCGCGCAGGCCGTCGCTCTGCCGCCGCCCCGCCTGGTCGTCCTCTACGTGATGGACGCCCTGCGCGCCGACACCGTCGGCCACCTCGGCGGGCCGCCGGGGATCTCTCCCGTCCTCGACCGCCTGGCGCGCGAGGGGACGACCTTCCGCAACCACCGCAGCGTCGCTCCCAACACCCTGCCGTCCACCAAGGCCCTGTTCACCGGCCGGCCGTTCGTCTCCCGCGGCGGCTGGAAGCTGGCGCCGGAGGACGGGCCGACCCTGGCCGAGATGTTCCGCAAGGCCGGGTACCACACCGGTCTCTTCTCGGGGAACCCCTACGTCAGCGCCGCCTACCAGACCGACCGCGGCTTCGAGCACGCGGCCCGCGAGGTCTTGATGGACGAAGACGCAGCGGCTGGATTCAATGAAAACGCCGCCCATGCCCATGCTGCGGCCCTGGCCTGGCTGCGCACGCTGCCGCCGGGCTCCAAGGCCTTTCTCTACGTCCACACCCTCCATCCCCACAACCCCTACAATCCTCCGGAGCCGGAGCGCTCGCGCTGGACGGCGGGCATTCCCTCCGGCATCGAAGGCGGCACGGCGACCCTGACCGCCATCCAGCACGGCCGGCTGGCTCCCACGGCGGACGACCGCCGCCGCCTGCGCGCTCTCTACAACGCCTCGTTCGCCTACAACGACGCCGCGATCGGCGACTTCCTGAACGCGCTGTCCTCCTGGGCGCCGCCCCGCGAAACCCTGCTCGCCGTCACCGCCGACCATGGCGAGGAGCACTTCGACCACGGCGGCGTCCTCCACGGCTTCACCCTCTACGAAGAGATGCTGCGCATCCCGCTCGTCCTCTGGGGGCCGGGACGCGTGCCGCACGCCGAGGTCACGGAGCGGACGAGCACCATCGACCTGCACGCCACCCTCCTGGAACTCTGCGGGCTGAAGCCGCCGTCGCCGCGGCAGGACACGGAGGACGTCCATCTCGCCGCCGCTTCCAGCGTCAAGGGGGGGATCTACGCCGCCATCGCCGGGCACTGGAAGGTCGTCTGGGCGCCGCGTTCCGGCCTCGGCTGGGGGCAGGGCGAAGGGATCGGCCGCTCGCACGATCCCGAGTTTCTGTTCGACCTGGCGGCGGACCCCTGCGAGACCGTCAACCGCGCCGGCCATGGCGACCTGACCGCGGCCTGGGCGCGCTCCCGCCTCCTCGCCTGGATCGAGAGCGAACGCGGCAAGGAGGAAGGGAAGAAGGAGGAGCCCGTGGATCCCGAGACTCTGAGCCGGCTGCGCGCCCTGGGGTATGTGAATTAGGGGACGGCGTTGCGGCGGTAGACCACCAGCGCCTCGCCGGGCGCCCGCATCTGCTCGCGGTGGACCTCGTCGTAGCGCCGGCGGAACCAGCGGTGGTCGACGATGGGAAGGGTGAAGCTGGCCAGCTTCTGGTGGTGGATCAGGAACGCGGTCGGATGCTCGCGGAACGCGCCGAGCAGGTCGTTGCGCAGCAGGTAGGGAAGATTGCGCGGGCTGACCAGCCCGACCAGGTCCTCCACCGGCCGGTCGCTGTAGTAGGCCACGGTCCCCACCTCGACGTACGAGACCTCGTCGCCGGGCGCCGAGTGGTCGCGCAGCCAACGGCCGGTCTGCGCGTAGAGCGTGAAGCGGGGGAAGGCGCGCGGCCGCGACGCCTCACGGACGGTGCGCACGGCGATCGGCAGGAAGACCGCGGTGAGGACGAGGCCGGCCGCGGCGGCCGCGACCGCCGTGCGCAGCGCTCCCGCCCTGAGCATCGCGCCGAGGCGGCGGCCGATCTCTCCGGCCAGGAAACAGGCGCCGTAGATCTCCGCGGCGACGACCGGGACCATGTACCAGGTGTAGGCGGGCACCCCGAGGAGCGGATAGGCGACGGCCAGGGCGGCGCCGTTGGCGGCGAGGAGGCGCAGCACCCGCCCGCCGCGCAGCCAGAGGACGGCAAGGCCGAGCGCGCCCACCAGCGCGAGGAGGAGGGCGCGGTCGTCGGCGTACAGCCGGTTGATCTGGTCCAGGGCCTCCGGCCAGAACGCGGCGCCCCCCTTCCAGCTCGACCCCTGGACCATCGCCTGCGCCCGCTTCGCCTCCAGGGTGACGGGAAGGAAGCGGCCGAACCAGAGCCGGGCGGCGGCGAGCCCGGCGCCGACCACGGTGGCCAGAGCCGCCCCGTAGCGCCACGGGAGGCGGCGGCGCTCGCGCCAGAGGAGCAGACCGAGGAGCCCGGCGCCGACCAGGGCGTCGGGACGGCACCAGACGGCGAGCCCGGCGACGAGGCCGGCCAGGACGGGAGCCCTGCCGGCGAGGGCCGCCGCGGCGAGGAGCAGCGCGAGCGTGAACGGCACCTCGCTGCCGTGCTGCACCCAGACGTAGTGGCAGGTGACGAGCAGGCTTCCCGCCGCGAGCGCCTCCGGCCAGCGCTCGCCGCTGTCCGCGAGCGCCAGGAGCGCGATCCCCGGCAGCGCCACGGCGGTGGCCAGCGTGCCCAGCCAGGGGATCGAGATCCCGGTCGACCAGGTGAGCAGGGCGAGCAGGAGACCGAACCCGGGCGCCGTCGTGGCGAACACCCGCTCCCCCGGATTGAAGACGAAGCCGTGCCCCGCCGCCAGGTTCCAGGCATAGCGGTAGGTGATGTAGAAGTCGTCGAAGCTCTTCTCGCCCAGCCGCCAGGCGGCATAGGCGGCGGGGACGAGCCAGAGCAGGGCGGCGAGCGCGGTGATCGCGACGACGGACCGCGGCGGCTTCATCTAATCCACCGGGTTCCCGTCGCCCTCCTCCCCGTGCTTGCCGCCGCCGCGCCATTCCGGGTCGCGACGTGCAAAAACGTCCATCTCGCGGGGTACCTCGATGAGCGTCCGGGTCACCGCCGGATCGCAGACGCTGTTTTCGCACTCATACGTGTAGACGTTCCAACCCTCCCGCCGGCCGAACCCGGAGAGAGTCTGGTAAGTATTGCAATGTCCGCATTTAACTGAGATATTGCGGATGTCGATCTCGTCGGCCATGGGGGCACCTCCAGGGCCGGGCGGCCGCGACGGCCGCCGGCAAGCCCTTGATCATCGCATGGTGGTCTGGCTTTTGCACTTTGGGGGCAACGTGAGCCAGAGACGCGGCCTTTTCGGCATTTTCCTTCTCTTTTTGCCCGTTTTGACCCCGGCTTCCGGGGCACCGCAAGAACCGCCTTCCACTTCCTTCAAGGAGGAGGTGTCGGTGGGTTACGTCTTGGTCCCGGTGGTCGTCCGCTCGGGCTCGGGCTACATCAAGAACCTGGACAAGGGGGACTTCCACCTGCTGGTGGACGACCGGCGGGCGACGATCGAGAGCTTCGAGCAGCGGGCGGACGCGCCGGCCAGCATCGCCGTGTTCCAGGACCTCTCGGGGAGCATGCAAAATGGCGCCAAGCTCGAATTGAGCCGGTCCGTGGTGCGCTACTTCCTGGACCAGGCGCAGCAGGGCGACGAGCTGGCGCTCGCCACCTTCGCCAACGGCAAGACCCAGGTCGAGGTGCCGTTCACCGCGGACATCGCGGCCCTCCGGGAAGCGGTTGGGCTCTGGCAGGCGTCCGGCACCACCGCCCTCCACGACGCGGTGGCCTTCATGCCGGAGCTCTCCGCCGTGGGGCACAACCCGAAGCGGTTCGCCATCCTGATCACGGACGGCGTCGACAACGCGAGCCAGATCGCGCCCGAGAAGGCGCGGGAGATCGTGCGCCAGGCACAGCTCCCGGTCTACGTCATCGGGCTGGATTCCGGGAATCCGTTCGAGCTCAACGCGGAGGGGAAGAAGGTCTTCCGCTACGCCGACGTGTTGAATCTGCTGGCCGTCACCACCGGCGGCCGTTACTACTCGATCTCGAACCAGGAAGAGCTGCACACGGCGTTGGCGGGGATCCTGGAGGACCTGCGGCACCAGTACGTGCTGGGGTTTGCCACCGGGGAAGGCCCGTCGCGCCAACGCAGTCTCAAGGTGGAAGTGAAAGCCGGCGACCGGACGGTCCTGTTCCGGCGCGGCTACAAGGGTCCGCCGCCCTCGCACTACGAACGAGGAAGCTGAGCATACCGGGGCCCGGCTGGCGGAGGCCGCGGCCCCATTCCGGAAGGAGGATCGACATGCGCAACACCCTGCGGATCGCGGTTCTGGGATTGGCTCTCACCGCCGCCCTGACCGGCTGCGCCACCAAGAAATACGTCCAGGAGCAGACGGGGACCGTCAACACTCGAGTCGATCAGGTGCAGGGCCAGGTGGAACAGGCCCAGACCAAGCTCACCGACCACGACCAGCGCCTGGCGACCCACGATCAGACGCTCCAGTCGCACGAGCAGCAGATGGGCCAGATCTCGAAGACCGCCCAGGACGCCCTCGATCGCGCCCAGGCGGCCGGCAAGCTGGCCGAGGGCAAGCTGCTCTACGAGACCGTCCTCACCGACGACAAGGTGAAGTTCGGCTCCGGCAAGAAGGTGCTCTCCAAGGAGGCCAAGGCGGCGCTCGACGAGTTCGCCAACCAGATCAAGAGCGAGAACCAGGCCGTCTACATCGAGATCCAGGGCCACACGGACAACGTGGGCTCGAAGCAGTACAACGAGGCGCTCGGCGAGAAGCGGGCCGAGGCCGTGCGCATCTATCTGAACCAGGAGCACAAGTTCCCGCTGCACCGCATCAACGTCATCTCCTACGGCGAGACGGAGCCGGTCGCGGACAACCACACCCGTGCCGGACGCTCCCAGAACCGGCGCGTCGCGCTCGTCGTGCTGCGCTAAGCGACAAAGTCGCTCCTCGGGTGTTCCAACGCGGTTACAATGGGCCGCCGCCTTGCCACGCGCAAGGCGGCTGACCATTCTGGGGACTCCCGAAGGAGGAGACATGCGCAAAACACTGTGGACCGCAGCACTCGCGATGGCTTTCGCCGCCGCGCTCACCGGCTGCGCCACCAAGAAGTACGTCCAGTCGGAAACCGGCGCGGTGAATTCGCGGGTCGATCAGGTCCAGGGCCAGGTGGAGCAGGCCCAGACCCGGCTCGCCGATCACGACCAGCGGCTGAAATCCCAGGATTCGAAGCTCCAGGCCCACGAGCAGCAGATGGGCGAGATCTCGAAGACCGCCCAGGACGCGCTCCAGCGTGCCGCCGCTGCCGGCAAGCTGGCCGAGGGCAAGTTCCTCTACGAGACGGTCCTCACCGACGACAAGGTGAAGTTCGGCTTCGACAAGAAGGAGCTCTCGCCGGAGGCCAAGGCGGCTCTCGACGAGTTCGCCGCCAAGCTCACTGCCGAGAACCAGGGCGTCTACATCGAAATCCAGGGGCACACCGACAGCGTCGGCTCGGACAAATACAACGAGGAGCTGGGGATGCAGCGTGCCGAGGCGGTGCGCCGCTACCTGAGCCAGCAGCACAAGTTCCCGCTGCACCGCATCAACGTCATCTCCTACGGGAAGACGTCTCCCATCGCCGACAACAAGACCCGCGAGGGGCGGTCGCAGAACCGGCGCGTCGCGCTGGTGGTGCTGCGGTAGGGGGGCGAAACAAGGACAGCAAGGACACCAAGGACACCAAGGACGAAGAAGTCTCGTCAGGGCTCTTCGTCCCTGTTGTCCTTGCTGTCCTTTGGGTCCTTGGTTTTCCGCGGGCGGGCTACACCCCGGCGCCGGCCTGCTTGAGGATCTGCCGCAGGGTGGGGCCGTCGGCGACGCCCGGCTGGATGTAGGAGATCTTCCCCTTCTTGTCCACCACCATGAGGGTGGGGAGGGCGTAGACGCCGAGGTTGCTCGACACGGAGTCGTCAGGGTCGAGCAGAACGGGGTAGGGGAACGGCTGCTTTTGCAGGAAGCTCTTCACCGTCGCCTCGTCCTCGCCGACGTTGGCGGCCAGGAACTGCACCCCTCTGCCCTTGAAGTCGCCGTGCAGCGACTCGAGGATGCGCGCCTGGATCTGGCAGGGCCCGCACCAGGTGGCCCAGAAGTCCACCACCACGACCTGGCCGGGGAAGTCCCGCGGCCCGAGGTCGCGTCCGTCCAGGCTCTTCAGGTGAAAATCCGTTCGGCCGCCGACCGTGGCGGCGGCGCCCCCGCCGGACGTGCCCGCACTGTCGCCCTCCCGGCAGCCGAAGAGCATCACGGCGACGAAGGCGGCGAGCATCAGGAAACGGGTGCGGTTCATCATCATGGCCTCGCAAGGATACGTCAACGGCTCACCGCGAGCAAACATTCCGGTCATGGACTTCATCGCGCCGGCGGGGGCAGCGGCAGCTCGTCCTCGGGCTTGTCGTGCCCGAGCGGTACCGTGCTTGGCAGGCGCTCAAGCCCCGGCGCCGCAGCGAGCGCAGCAGGAAGATCTCCGCGGTCGAGCACCACGACGCGCCATCCCGCGGCACGCAGGAAGCGCACCTGGTCCGGCGTCGGCGGCTTCCGGTAGGCGACGAACGGAGTGGTGAACATCGCCTCCAGGGGATGATCGAGATTGAAGAGAACGATGCGGCCCGGGCCGAGGCGCGCCGGCAGCGCCTTGATCTCCCGCGCCCAAGCCGGACTGCGCTCGTAGTCCGGCCACGGCTTCACCCGCTCGACCGTCGCCACGAGAGGCAGCAGCAAGAGCAGGGCGAGGACTGTCCACTTCAGCCATCTGCCGCCGAGAGGCCGAGGATGCGCGGCGAGCCAGGTCCAGAACCGCGCCGAGACCAGGAGGAGACCCGGAGCGGCAGTGAAGACATAGGCGATCATTTTCGTCGCCGCCAACGAGAAAACCAGGAAAGGGACGCCAATCCACACCGCGAGCGGCGCCAGGGCCGCGACTTCCTGGCGCTTGGCCAGCCGCCAGACGAGCCAGGAGAGCGGCACGTAGATCAGCCCGCCGAAATAGTGCGGCAGATTCTCCAGATAGAAGAACGGTGAGCCGGCGAGACCCTCGATGGGAACGTCGAGATGGCGCGCATTGTAGGCCGCCTCCCAGGCCGCCTCGCGAGGGAAGGCGCTGCGGACGTAGAGCTGCCAGGGGAGCGCCACCACGGCGGCCACGGCGAGGAGGACCGTCAGGCGGCCGGCGACCGCGGTGAGAGCGCGGCTCTCCCGTGGCCGCTCGCGCACGAGCACCAGCGCCAGCCAGACGGGCACGATCAGGAGGCCGGGCAGCCATTTGGTGAGCACGGCGAGGCCGGTGACCAGCCCGACACCGAGGCTGGCGATCACCCGCTTCCCTGCTCCGACCACCGCAAGCCACACCCCCAGCTCGACGATGGCGATCAGAGTGCAGTCCACATGGTCCACCGGCACGCGGCCGGCCGCGAGGGCGATCAGATAGCCGTGGATGGCATGGAGCCCCCCGCCGACCAACCCGGTGGCAGGATCGAAGAGCCGTCTGCCGAGGTCGTAGGTGAGAAGGATGGCGAGCCCCGAGAGCAGCACGCTCGGCAGGCGCACCGCCCAGTCGTGGGCCCCGAAGAGGCGGAGACTCCCCGCCATCAGCCAGAGCGCGAGAGGCGGCTTGTGGAGCCAGACGTGATTCGCTCGCCAGTTGCGGAGGTCATAGGGGAGGAGCGCCCGGTCGTAGAGCATGGGCAGCAGCGGGTGGGAGGCCAGATGCTTGGCCACCAGAGCGTGGTACCGCTCGTCCCAGGGATGGAGAAAGAGGTCCGCTCCGGCGTAGGCGCGCAGCAGGAGGCCGGCAGCAGCCAGCGCCAGCGCCGCGGCGCCCGGCCGGCCCCGGCGGTAGAGGACGAACGCGAGCGCGCAGCCGGCGAACAGGACGGCGAAGACCACCAGCCCGAGGGCGAGGTTGAGCATGCTCCGCTAACTTTGAAGAGCCGCCCCCCCAACCCAGGGCGTTGCCCTGGGCTAAGGGAACCCGGCCCGTTGGGCCTTCCACCCGCCCACGTTTTAGGCCTGAAAGGCCGTATTTCCTTAGCCCAGGGCAACGCCCTGGGTTGGGGGGGCGGCCCGCACCGTCCCTAACTGCAACCGCTGGTCGAGCCGCAGTTGCCGCACTTGTAGCAACTGCCGTTGCGCACCATGATGGCGCCGCACTCGTGGCAGCTCGGCGCGTCCTGCTGGTAGAGATAGGTCGGGCGCACGACGGACTCGACCTTGGCCGCCTGGGCCACCGGCTCGAGCCGGCCGCCGCCGAGGAGCGGGATGGTGGAGGTCAGCTCGTTGTTGCTGGGCTCGTCGCGCAGGATCACTCCCGCCGCCGCCTTGTCCTCACGCGACAGGAACTTCGAGGCCAGCCAGCGGAAGATGTAGTCGGTGATCGACTTGGCGATCGGGATCTCCGGGTTCTTGGTGAAGCCGGAAGGCTCGAAGCGGGTGTGCGAGAACTTGTCGACCAGCGTCTGCAGCGGCACCCCGTACTGGAGGGCGATCGAGATCGAGGTGGCCAGCGAGTCCATGAGGCCCGAGATGGTGGAGCCCTCCTTGGCCATCACCAGGAAGATCTCGCCGGGCTGGCCGTCCTCGTAGAGACCGACCGTCAGGTACCCCTCGTGCTCGTTGATCGAGAACTTGTGGGTGATCGCCCGCCGCTCGTCCGGCAGCTTCTTGCGCACCGCCCGCCGCTCGCCGGCGGCGGGAGCCGTGAGCGCCAGCGTCGTCTGCAGGGCGGCCGGCTCGTCCTTCTTGCGCGTGGAGAGCGGCTGGCTGCGCTTGCAGTTGTCGCGGTAGATGGCGACCGCCTTGAGGCCCATCTGCCAGCCCTCGATGTAGGCCTGCATGATGTCCTCGGGGGTGGACTCCTCGGGCAGGTTGATCGTCTTGCTGATGGCGCCGGAGATGAACGGCTGCACCGCGCCGAGCATCTTGAGGTGCCCGGTGTAGTGGATGGTGCGCGAGCCCTGGGCCGCCTTGAAGGCACAGTCGAAGACCGGCAGGTGCTCCTCCTTGAGGGAGGCCGCGCCCTCGATGGTGTCCGTCTCGTCGATGTGCTCGACGACGGCGCGGATCTCCTCCTTGTCGTAGCCCAGCCGCTTCAACGCCGTCGGCACCGTGTTGTTGACGATCTTGATCATGCCGCCGCCCACCAGCTTCTTGTACTTGACCAGCGCGATGTCGGGCTCGACGCCGGTGGTGTCGCAATCCATCATGAACGCGATGGTGCCGGTGGGGGCGAGCACCGAGATCTGGCTGTTGCGCAGGCCGTGCCGCTCGCCGAGCTCGACGACCTCGTCCCAGGAGTGCTTGGCGGCCTGGAGAAGCTCCAGCGGCACGTGGGCGGCGTCGATCCGCTTCAGCGCCTCGCGGTGCTTGCGCATCACCTTGAGCATCGGCTGGCGGTTGGTCTCGAACTCGGCGAACGGCCCCATGGCCTCGGCGAGGCGGGCCGACTGCGCGTAGGACGCTCCGGACATCAGGGCGGTGATGGCGGCGGCGTAGTCGCGGCCGGAATCGGAGTCGTAGGGGATGCCCCGCGCCATGAGGATGGCGCCCAGGTTGGCATAGCCGATCCCCAATGGCCGGAACTTGTGCGAGTTCTCGCCGATCTTCGGCGTCGGATAGCTGGCGTTGCCGACGATGATCTCCATCGCCGAGATCACCACCTCGCAGGCGTGCCGGAAGCTCTCCACGTCGAAGTCGGTGTCCGCGTCGTAGAAGCGCATCAGGTTGAGCGACGCCAGGTTGCACGCCGTGTCGTCGAGGAACATGTACTCGCTGCACGGGTTGCTGGCGTTGATGCGCGCCGTGTTGGCGCAGGTGTGCCAGTCGTTGATCGTGGTGTCGTACTGGACGCCGGGGTCGCCGCACACCCAGGCCGACGCGGCCATCTTCTGCATCAGGTCGCGGGCCTTGTAGGTGCCCATCGGCTGGCCGCTGATGCGCGCCCGGGTCGACCAGTCGCCGTCGGCGAGGACGGCCTTCATGTAGTCGTCGGAGACCCGCACCGAGTGGTTGGCGTTCTGGTAGGCGATGGAGTCGTAGGCGCCGCCCGGCACGTTGAAGCTGCCCGCATAGCCGGCGTCGATCAGCGCCCAGGCCTTGCGCTCCTCGGTCTCCTTGCAGCGGATGAAGTCCTCGATGTCCGGATGGTCGACGTCGAGGATGACCATCTTGGCCGCCCGCCGCGTCTTGCCGCCGCTCTTGATCACCCCGGCGAAGGCGTCGAAGCCCTTCATGAAGGAGACCGGGCCCGAGGCGGTGCCGCCGCCGGCGAGCGGCTCGCGGGCGGAGCGCAGCTTGGAGAGGTTGCTGCCCGTCCCCGAGCCGTACTTGAACAGCATCCCCTCGGTCTTGGCGAGCGTGAGGATGGAGTCCATGGTGTCCTCGACCGAGTTGATGAAGCAGGCGGAGCACTGCGGCTTCGGCTCGATGCCGACGTTGAACCAGACCGGCGAGTTGAAGCAGGCGCGCTGATCGAGGAGGATGTGGGTCAGCTCGGCGTGGAAGGCCTGGACGTCCCCCTCGCTCGCGAAGTAGCCGCCGTCCCGTCCCCAGCCGGCGATGGTGTCGGCGACGCGGCCGATGAGCTGGCGCACGCTCCTCTCCCGCTCGGGGGCGCCGAGCTGGCCGCGGAAGTATTTGCTCACCACCACGTTGGTGGCGGTCTGCGACCACGACTTGGGCACCTCGACGCCGCGCTGCTCGAAGATCTTGTCCCCCCGCTCGTTGGTGATCACCGCGTCGCGCAGCTCCCATTCGACGGTATCGTAGGGGTGGACCCCCGGCGTGGTGTAGAGGCGCTGGAACCGGAGGCCGCGCGGAGCATCCGTGGCGGTGGCGCTCCGCTCGGAGGGAGTGGTCCCGGGGTTTCCGTTCCTGCTCTTGGAGCGCTGCGCCTTCACCGCCGCTTGGGTCATGGTTCCGCCTCCTGGTGCGTGATTCGTGATGGTTTCCAATCCAGACGAAGAAACACGCTACGCCTGCCGGCCCCTGCTCGTCAAGACCTTCCGACCACAATATCTTGTGGTCGAGAAATGTCCAGCCGCTAGAAATGGGACTCCGTGCTGCATTCTTTACAATGCTCACCCGATGCGCAGAAGGGGAGGAGCGGATTGCTCTCCACGGGGGCGGCGTGCTGTATGCTAGACTGCATTGCGGTCCTCTCCGGACCGCTTCCGGCCATCTTGCAGGCGCTACCTTCCAACCGCATTCGTTTCGCGTGAGGGGCAAACCATGAAGAGGATTGTCCACGTCGTGGGCACGGGCACGATCGGTGAGCCTCTGTTGGGTCTGTTCACCGACTTCCGGGAACGGCTGGGGATCGACGAGGTCACCTTCCACAAGCGCACGCCGCTCCCCGGCGACCGCGCGCGCATCCGGCATCTGAACGAGCGCGGCGCCAAGCTCGCCGTCGACGAGGACGTGCGCGGCCAGTTCGAGGCGATGGGCCACGAGGTGAGCTTCGAGGCCCGCGAGGCGCTGGAGCGCGCCACCGTGGTCGTCGACTGCACGCCCGCCGGCAACGCCAACAAGGAGAAGCTCTACGAGGGGATCACCGGCCCCAAGGGCTTCCTCGCCCAGGGCAGCGAATTCGGCTTCGGCAAGCCGTACGCGCGCGGCGTCAACGACGAGGTCCTGGTGGCGGGCGAGGACCGCTTCATCCAGATCGTCTCCTGCAACACGCACAACATCACCACCCTGATCAAGACGGTGTGCAACGACGGCGATGGCAAGGACTACTGCCTGCACAAGGGGACCTTCGTCTGCATGCGGCGGGCGAACGACATCTCGCAGGCGGACAGCTTCATCCCGGCTCCCAACGTGGGCAAGCACGACGACTCCGACTTCGGCACCCACCACGCGCGCGACGCCCATCACGTCTTCGAGACGCTGCACAAGGACCTGAACCTGTTCTCGAGCGCGCTGAAGCTCAACACGCAGTACATGCACTCGATCTGGTTCAGCCTGGAGCTCACCCGCGACACCACGGTGGAGGAGGTCAAGCAGCGCCTGCGCGACAACCCTCTGGTGGCGGTGACCGACAAGCGCTACGCCAACCTCATCTTCAGCTTCGGCCGCGACCACGGCTACTACGGCCGCATTCTGTCGCAGACGGTGGTGGTGCTGCCGACGGTGACGGTGCGCCGCAAGCGGGAGGTCTATGGCTTCTGCTTCACGCCGCAGGACGGCAATTCACTGCTCTCCTCGGTGTCGGCCGCGCTGTGGCTGATCGAGCCCGACTGGGAGAGCGTGCGCACCCGCCTGCAGCCGCTGCGGCGCTGGCTGTTCCGCGAGATTTGAAGGGGGCCATGCGCCCCGTCGAGCTACGCCTCGGAGACCTGCGGATCGAGGGTTGGTCGCGCGCCGGCGAGGAGACCTGGTTTCGCATCCATCCGCCCGGCCTCGCCTTCGACGCCGGCCGCGGGGCGTTGCAGCTCGCCGGCGCGCGGGACGTCTTCCTCACCCACGGGCATCTGGACCACGCCCTGGGGCTTCCCTACGTCCTCTCCCAGCGCTCCCTGCACCGGCTGGTGCACACCCGCGTGTTCTGCCCGGCCGCCGCGCTCGAGGACCTCGCCGCCTTCGTGGCCGCGGCGGAGCGGCTGGAGAACGCGCGCTACCGGTACGAGCTGATCCCGCTCGCTCCGGGGGACCGGGTGGAGGTGGGCCGCGAGCTCGCGGTCGAGGCCTTCGCCACCGACCACGTGGTGCCCAGCCTCGGCTTTCATCTCTGGCGCTCGCGGCGGCGTCTGGCGGCCCCCTTCGTGGGCTTGCCGCCGGCGGAGCTGATCGCCCTGCGGGAGAAAGGAACGGAGACGGCGGAGGTGCGGTCCGAGATCTGGCTCTCCTACTGCGGCGACACCGGGCCGCGGGTCTTCGACCTGGAGCCGCGGGTCTGCGCGAGCCGGGTGCTGCTCGTCGAGTGCACGTTCCTCGGCGCCGCGCAGCGCGACCAGGGACGGCGGTTCAAGCACCTCCACCTCGACGACCTCGTGGAACGGCAGGCGGAGCTGCGCAACGAGGCGTTGGTGCTCCACCACCTCTCGCGCCGCTACAAGATGGCCGACCTGCGCGCCGAGATCGAGCGCCGGATCCCCGCGCTGGCGCCGCGGGTGCACATCCTGGTCGAAGAGGAGAAGGATTGAGAGGCCACCGCGGCGACGATCGACGGGGCAAGCCGGGCGGTCGTCCTGGCGGCAGGCCCGGTGGCCGGCGGACGGCGCGGACCGGGCGCACCGGGCCGAAGGGACCGCAGCGGCCGGCGGGCGACTGGAAGACCGCACTGCCCGCCTCCAGCGAGCTGCCGCCGCGGCCGCCGGGCCCACACCTCGGAGTGCGCCTCGTCAACCTGGACGAGGTCGAGGTCCGCATCGAGAAGCTGGTGGCCGGCGGCGAAGGGCTGGCGCGCATCGAGGGGGTGCCGGTCTTCGTCCCGCGGGCGGCGCCCGGCGACCTCCTGCGCGTCCGGCTCACCGCGCGCCATGCCGACTACGGGCGGGCCGAGATCGTGTCCATCCTGGAGCCCGGCCCGGGGCGGCGCCCCGATCCTTACCCCGAGCTGAGCCGCACCGGGACGGCCGACCTCCAGCATCTGCGCGACGATCTCCAGCCGTTGCTCAAGGCGGAAGCGGTGCGGGAGACGCTGGAGCGGCTGGGCAACGTCAAGCTGCCGCCGCCCCCGGCCACCGAGCTGATCACCGGCGAGCCCTGGGGCTACCGTCTGCGCACCCAGCTCCACGCCGAGGTCGACCCGGTCACCGGCGGGGTCCGGGCGGGCTACCTTGCCCGCGCCACGCACGAGCTGATCCCCGTGACGCGCTGCCCGCTGCTGGTGCCCGAGCTCGAGGCGCTCCTGCCCCTCCTGCCGGAGCACCTGGGAGCCGGCACGCCCCGGCGGCTCGACCTGGCGGCGGGAGCGGCGGGCGATTTCTCCGCCGTCTCGGTGGCGCCCTCGGTGCCGGGCCTGCCGCACGGCGAGGTGACGCTCCCCGTGGGCGACATCGCCTACACCTACGACGCGCGCTGTTTCTTCCAGGGCCACCGGGGTCTGCTGCCGCGGCTGGTGGAGATCGTGGTCGGGCCGTGGGAGGGGCAGGCGGCCTTCGACCTGTTCGCCGGGGTCGGCCTCTTCAGCCTGCCGCTGGCGCGCCGCTACCGGCGCGTGGTAGCCGTGGAGTCGGACTCCATCGCGGCGCGTTTCTGTCGCGTCAACGCGCGCCGCAACCGGCTGCCCAACGTCGAGCTGGAGGCGCGAGTGGTGGAGAGTTGGCTGCCCAAGCTGCCGGCGGGAGCCGACCGCGTCGTGGTCGATCCGCCCAGGGCAGGCCTCGACCCCAAGATCCGCCAGGCGCTCCTCATCCGGCCGCCGCGCCGCCTCACCTACGTCTCCTGCCACGCCGCCACTCTCGCCCGCGACCTGCGCCAGCTCACCGCCATCTACGCCATCGAGAAGGTCTACCTGATCGACCTCTTCCCGCAGACGGGGCACATGGAGACGGTGGTGCAGATGCGTCTTGCAACCATGTAAATTGCAAGCTAAGCTTTCAATATGCATGGTTATGTTCCTCGCGCGCTCCAGGCGCAGGTCGAGGCGCGCCTGGCCGATTTCCCGATCGTCGCGGTTCTGGGACCGCGCCAGTGTGGCAAGACCACGCTGATCCAAGAATCGGTCGGCGACCGTTCCGGCGTCGTTTACCTCGACCTCGAACGGCCGTCGGATCTGGGCAAGCTGCGGGACCCCGAGCTGTTCTTCAGCCTGCACCGGTCCCAGGGGAGCGCCTCCCTCTTCTGTCTCGACGAGATCCAACGGGTCCCGGAGATCTTTCCTCTCCTGCGCAGCCTGGTCGACGAAGAGCGCCGCAACGGGCAATTCCTCCTCCTGGGCTCCGCCTCGCGCGATCTCCTGCGACAGACCTCCGAGACCCTTGCCGGGCGGATCACTTACTTGGAGCTGACGCCGTTCCTGGCCAGCGAGCTTCCCGCCGGCGAGCCGGGGATGTTACCTCGCCTGTGGTTTCGCGGGGGTTTCCCGCGCAGTTTCCTTGCCGCCAGCGACGCGAGCAGCCGCGCCTGGCGGGAGAGCTTCGTCCGTACGTTTCTCGAGCGGGACATCCCCCAGCTCGGTTTCGCGGTACCGGCCGCCACGCTCCATCGTCTGTGGCGCATGGTGGCCCATGTCCACGGGCAGACGCTCAACAGCTCGCAGCTCGGAGCGGCCCTGGGCGTCAGCCACACGACGTTCCGCTCCTACCTCGATCTCCTGACCCAGACGTTCATGGTGCGCCTCCTGGAACCCTTCGCGACGAACGAGAAGAAGCGGATCGTCAAATCTCCCAAGGTCTATCTCCGAGATTCGGGTCTCCTCCACAGCCTGCTCCAGATCGACAGCCTCGACGACCTGTTGGCGCATCCAGCCTGCGGCGCCTCCTGGGAGGGATTGGTGATCGAGAACATCGTTGCCGCGTGGCCCGGTTGGCGGCCGAGCTTCTATCGCACCACGAACGGAGCTGAGATCGATCTCATCCTGGAACGGGGCCGGCGGAGACTGGCGATCGAATGTAAAGCCTCCACTGTCCCCGTGGTTTCGCGAGGGTTCTGGAACGCCCTCGACGATTTGGGGATCGGCGAGGCCTGGGTCATCGCGCCGGTCGCGGAGCCCTACCCCCTCCGCGATGGCGTCACCGTGGCTCCCCTGCGAACGCTCCTGGACCACAGCGAGGCTCCTTAGCCTCGCCTAAAATAGAGCTTGAGCTTCGCTCCCTCCGGTGGCGCGATGATTTGAGAGGCAGCACTGTCCCCGGGGACCGTTTCTTGGACCAGCTCTTTCTCGTCCAAGTAGAGCGTCTCCTTGTAGAGGGAGCCCGCCACCCCTGGCTGAGTGATCGTCGTGACGAGCTTGTTCCCTTCCCAAACGGAGTGATAGACAAGATCCAGGGCTCCGCGACCCCGCGAGGGGCGCCGCGCTGGCTTCTTGCTCATGAGGCCGACTCCGGCTCGGCGTCCGACAAAGCCGCTTCGAGGCTCCGGATCACGATCATCATGTAGTCGTTCACGACGCAGTCGATGCGGCCGCGCACGATCTCCCGTTCGGCTTCTTCGGGAGCCGGCGGCAGCTCGGAGGCGAAAAGCCGCAGAGCCTCCTGAAGCTTCCGTGTCCTGGCAGTCAGGTCGCGCAGCCTCTTCAGCTCGCGGACGGAGAGTCCCTCCACTGGATCGGCCGCCATTTACCTCTTCCTCCTGCCGCGCGCTCTTCTGCCGCGCCCCTTCGCGGCGGCCGGCGCCGGGAGACTCTGGACCGTCGCGAAGCGCGCGCAGGCGGCACCGACACGCCGGAGCAGCTCGTCGTCGATCTGCGGCCGAGGCATCCGCGCCCACTCCGTGTCGGGGATCTCGCGCAGCGCAGCGAGCAAGAGGTCCTCCGCCTCAGGGACGGGTACCCTCGCTTCGGCCAGCAGTCGCTTCAGGGCCGGGCGCTGACGGCGGAGGGCTTTGACGAGGGGCATCATGGCCGGCCCCGCCGTGGGCTTTCCGGTCATGGGTGCGCTCCTCCGTTCGTCTGCGAAGGGCCGGGGCGAGTCGCCTTGAAGCCGGCCACGAGGACCCGCAGCAGCTTCCCGAGGATGGCGCACTCCTCCGGTGCGCCAAAGTCCTCCAGCTCTTGGAGCGGGGGCAAGAGGTAGCGCTCCACCTTGGAGCCCGCGGGCGGGGCTCCCCGGACGAGCTCCTCCAGGCTCGCGTCCAGCGCTTCGGCGATGAGGAGCAGCTCAGGGAGACTCGGGGTGACATGGCCGTTCTCCAACTTGGAGAGCCGCATGTACCGGATGCCGGTGCGCCGGGCGAGCTCCCGCTGACTCCAGCGCTTCGTCCGGCGGCGATCCACGATCCGGGCACCGAGGACGCGCCGTTTTTCTGCGGGAAGCTGCCGGGCTGTTCTGGAGGCCATTCTGCCATTCGCTCCGAATAGCCGGAAGTATTTGCCGACACCTGGTGCGCTGTCAAGGTTTTTCCGCCGAAAAATCTCCTGAGCGTCAGAGTTGCCGGAATGGGAAGCAGAGTCGCCTCGGAGAGTACCGTTCCTGTATCGCCGCGCAGTAACCGTTGAAGTTCCCGCTCCCGGTCTCTAGATTTCCTCCTCACGACACCGCGATCCGCGCCGCTCCGGAGGCTTTGAAGAACCGCGGAGTGCGGCTGATAGCTCGGCTCGGCGACACAATGGAGCGCATTCGGGCAACAATCGGCAGATGAGCGACGTTCGACGCTGATCCGCGGACGCCGCGGGCCGCTTCCGGCCCATCGGCGCTCCGGCGAGATGAGGAGGAAGACCCATGTTCCCGAAAGGCAGGAAACAGACAGCAGTGCTCACTCTGGTGGGCCTCCTTGTGGTGAGTGGCCCGGCCGCCCGCGCCAGCGGAGGCGCTCTCCCAAAGCAGACAGCGGAGGTGGCGCGCGAGGACCGCGACCGCGAGGCTCTCTTCTTCTCGTGGGCGTGGCACTGGATACGATCGCTTTGGGAGAAGAACGGGGCGTGCATCGATCCGAACGGCGGCTGCATCCAAGGCGGCACCGGGAGCGCCCCGAGCCAGGTCGATCACGGCCCGTGCATCGATCCAGACGGGGGCTGCGTGGCTTCCCCCTCATCATGAGGAGTGTCATGGCCGGCGGGGACGGCTGAACTTGCGCTCTTCCGGCAACGGGCAACACCGGGCGCTGTGAGAGTTCTCTTTGTGTGGCATCTTCTGCTCGGTATGTGCGACAATGTGGGCGTGCTGGCGCCAACTTTTCGTTCGCGGGAGGCGGTCTCTTGAGCGATCACCTGACCACCGTCCAGGCGGAGCGTTTCCTCCGGGGTGAGCTTCCCCGGACCAAAGCGAAAGAGGTGCTGAGGCACCTCCTCCAGGGCTGCGGGACGTGCGCCGAACGACTCGGGCCACTGCTCTCCTTGATCCTCACCCCAGGGAGGACGTGCGAGGGTGCGCCGGTCAAAGCCACGGAAAACCAATATGACGCCCCCATCGCGCGCGCCTTGGCTTCAGTGCTGAGCGGCCAGCCCCAGTTCCGGAAGGGGGCATGGACCCGGGTCGAGCGGGGACTGGATCTCTTGCGCTCCAGCCCCCGCGGACTTGCCGGGCTCACCGACGACGAGGCCAAGGAGCTACGCGGCTGGCCCTTCGTCGAGGTGCTTTTGCAGCTCAGTTTCGAGGAGCGCTACCGCAACCCGGAGGAGATGCTCCGGCTTGCCCTCCTCGCGAAGACCGCGGCCGAGAACCTCGATCCCGCGGAGTACTGCGGTTCGCTCATCGCCGACCACCAAGCCCGGGCCTGGGCGGAGTTGGGCAATGCCCACCGCGTGAACGATGAGCTGGACGAGGGCGAGGCGGCGCTCGGCATCGCCGAAGAGCGCTTGCGGCAAGGGACCGGGAATCTCCTCCTCCTCGCGCGCGTGGCGGTCCTGCGCGCATCGCTCTTGAACGACCAGAGTCGGCCCTCCGACGCCTGCGAACTTCTGAGCGGGGCCTACGAGCTTTATCTGAAGGTAGGCGACGACCACCTCGCGGGGCGAGCGCAGGTCAAGAGAGGTATCTATACCAACTATGAAGGACACCCGCAGGAAGCGCTCCGCATCTTGCGGCAGGGTCTCAAGCTCCTCGATCCTGAACGTGATCCGCGGCTCGTCACCTCGGCCACCCAAAGCATTGTCGAAGTCATGGTTCAGTGCGGCGAGTTCCGAGCGGCGGCCGAGAAGCTCATGGAGAGCGGGCTCCGGCGGGCATTGGCCGGAGAGCCCTTGAGCCTCGCGAGACTGCGTTGGGTGGAAGGACAAATCTTTGCGGGCCTCGGGAAAGCCGGCCGCGCCGAAGCGGCGCTCACGGAAGCCCGGGATGGTTTTCTCGCACGCAACCAGGGTTACGACGCGGCTTTGGTCGGCCTCGATCTCGCCGCGGTCTCTCTGGAGCGAGGGAAGCATGCCGAGGTCACGGCACTCGCTGCGGATATGCTCGCGACCTTCCAGAGGCTCGGCATCCAGCGAGAGGCCGTGCGGGCGCTCGATTACCTGAACCGGGCCTGCCACAAGCAGCGGGCGACGCCGCGCCTGGTCCGGCACGTGAGAGGATTCTTGAAGGAGCTCGAGCGCGAGCCCCAGCTCCGTTTCCAGGCGCTCTGAGAGACTTAGTCCGCCTTCTCCGGGTCCTCGGCGCTGAAGCCGAGGAGCCGCCCGAGTGAGCGCTTCACTTGTTCATCGAAGGCGAGACCCGTCTCGGGCTCGGCGGTCGTGCCCTGTCCCAAGGCAGATTGGACATCCTCGATGAGCCTGCGGGAACCTTTGCCGCCCTCGTTCGGCTGCTGCCGCCGCGGGAAGGCCAGGCGGAAGAAGTCGCCCGGGTCCATGCCCACCGCCTCGACGATCGAGAGAATGTGGCGCGCCCGAAGATCGACGGTGCCGCCCAGGATCTTGCTCAGGTACCCGCTGCTCAGGCCGAGCTGCGCTTCCAGGGACTGACGCGTGCGGCCCGCGACCCGCACGACCGTCGCGAGCACCTCGGCGAGCCGGCGAACCTCGTCATCGTAGCGGTCGTCGCTCACAGCGCGGGTACTATAGCATTAGCTGCCGAGTGCTCCGCACGCTTCGGCCGACTCTCGGCCATGGCGTCCGCCCGAGACAGCCCGCTTTGCCAGCCGCTCATTTCGCAGTTGGAGTGACCCGTTCCCCGATTCCGGTCGCTCCCTCCGCGGTTCGAGCCACTCAAACCGAGGTTCGAGCCACTCCATCCGAGGTTAGAGACACTCCATTCCCGGTTAGAGACGCTCCATTCGCGGTTCGAGCCACTCAAACCGAGGTTTGGGTCACTCCATCCGCGGTTCGAGCCTCTCAATTCGAAGTTCGAGCCTCTCAATTCGAGGTTGGAGCCGCTCAATTCTCGGTTGGAGTGTCTCGATTCGAGGTTGGAGCGTCTCGATTCGAGGTTCGGGTGTCTCTATTCTCGGTTGGAGTGTCTCAATTCGCGGTTCGAGCGCACCCGCTCGAACAGACCTTGTAGGATCCCCCTCACCGAGCAGCTCCTGCCGGATCGGGATCCAGAGAGGAGGGAACGAATCCGGAATCTGCAGCTCACTGCGCGCGGTCGAGTTCGTCCAACAGCCTCAGTCCTTCCTCTGGAGAACCGAGAGCCGTACGGTTGCGGAAGCGGGTCTCGGCGTCAAACTCGACCAAGGCGACGGTCGCGAGCTCATCCATCAGCCTATTCATACTGATGTCGCGCCGCTTCGCGAGGCTGCGGAGCCGCTCGTGCTTCTCATCGGAAAGCCGAATCGTTAGTGTGCCCATGTCATCTCCGGGCTAGCTAGGCGAAGAGATTACCCGGTTTCCTCCGCCGTGGTGCCCGGTGTCTAACGGGTACCATGGAACCGACGACAGCAGCGACCTTGACCCACGGGTGGGGAGGTGAGTTGCGCGACCGAGAGGACGCAGGAGAGGAGGGACGGCTCTTCGCCGCCCTCGCGCGCGGGGACCGGGAGGCGGCGGAGCGGCTGGTGGAACGGACCTACCGCACCGTCTACGGGCTCCTGCGACGGCTGTGCGGCGATGTCGACGTGGCGGCCGACCTGACCCAGGAGACCTACCGCAAGGCATGGGACGCCCTCTCCGGCTTCGACCGCAGGGCGCAGTTCTCCACCTGGCTCTGCCGCATCGCCTACAACACGTTCCTGAACCACCTGCGCCGTCCGCGCCGCCTGGTCCCCCTGGAGGAAAAGCACACCGCGACCGTGGCCGATCCCGCTCCCGCCGTTGACGAGACGGTCGGCCTGGTGGTGGCGGGGGACCGCCTGCGCCGCGCCGTGCTCGCTTTGCCGGAGGACCTCCGTTTCACGGTGACCGCCCTCTTCTGGGGCGATCTGCCGGTGCGCGAGGTCGCCCTCCAAGAGGGGGTCACGACCGTCGCCATCCGCAAACGGCTCAAGCGGGCGCTCGCTGCGCTCGCCGCGGCGCTCGAGGAGGACTTGCGATGACACCTTGGAATTCGAGGGAGATCGCCCGCCGACTGGCCGAGCGCGACGACGTCGAGCCGCCGGAGGGCTTGTTGGAGACGATCAAGAGCGAGATCCCGGCGACGCTGCCGGCCCTGCACGCCGTGCGCGAGAGCGACGGGATGGCGGGGCACGGCGGACAACGGATGCCGCGGCGCCGGATCTGGCTGATGGCCGCATCACTGGCCGCCGTCGTCGTCGGAGGGCTGCTCGGTCTGCGCATGATGCAGAGAGCGACGATCACCACGGCGCGCCAGCAGGAATCCGCCGGGGAAGCGCCGGCGCGGGCTCCGCAACCGGCGGTGCCCGCGGTGCCGCCGCCTCCGGTCGCCGCCAAGACCGCGCCCGCGCCCGAGGGTGCCGGTGTTTCTGCGGATCTGGATGCGGCCAGGCCAGAGCCGGAGACGGCCCAGCAGGCGGCCAAGGAGAAGAAGGCGGAGACCCGGCGGTCCGATCTCAAGAGCTTGGGCTATCTAGCTGACCGCCGCCTGCAGCCTTCTCAGGTGCCGCGGGCAGCCTCCCCCCCTCCTCCTCCGCGTCCTCCCGTGCCGGCGGCAAAGGCTGCCGCGGCGCCGGAGGAGCAGATCACGATCATGGCCGAGAGCGTCCCCGCGAGCGGCGTCAAAGGCGGGGTTGCAGGCGGCGCCCCGGGTGGGGTCGCCGGAGGAGGCGGCCTCAGGAAGGACGCGGCGCCGCCCTTGGACGAGAGAAGGCGTGACACCCGGGATCCGTGGGGCGTCCTCCAGACGACGCCCGGGGTCGCGACGGACCGGATCAACGTGGGCGGGAACGAGTCCGGCCAACAGAGCGAGTATGCTAGCCCGGCCCCGGAGCGCCGGTCTCTCGCGGCCGGCCGCCTGCCGCCGCCCGGCGCGGTGCGCGTCGAGGACTTCGTGAGCTCGTTCTCCTACGGCGACGAGCCGCCCGTCCGGGACGACTTCGCAGTCCACGCCGAGGGGGCTCCCACCGCCTTCGCTACGGATGCGGGAACCCGGTTGCTGCGCTTCAACATCCGCGGCAGGGAAGCCCGGACCGAAAACAAGGCTGCCGAGACGCGGCAGACCATCGCCCGGAACGCCGGGGCACGGGTCGAATTCAATCCGGAGGTGGTGTCGCGTTGGCGCCTCGTGGGGTCCGAGGACCGGGCGGCCCTCACTCGGGAGAAGCCCGGCGGCGACATCGGGCCGGCTGGCCAGGTCGGCGCCGGTCAGAGCGTCACAGCGCTCTATGAGGTGCATCTGAAGCCGGGGGTGTCGGGCAGCCAGACGATCGCGACGCTCCACCTCCGCTTCCGTGCCGCGGACGGCGGCAGGGCACTGGAGATCACCCGGGACTTGCGGGTCGCCGACCTCGCCCCCTCCTGGGAGAAGGCCCCCCCGGGTCTGCGCCTCGCCTCCCTCGCCGCCGAGCTCGCCGAGGTCCTCAAAGACTCCACCGGGGCGAAGAGCGCCGGCCTGGACGACCTCCTGCGCCGCGCCCGGCAGCTCTCCGCGGAGCTGGCGAAATCCCCGCAGGCGGCGGAAGCAGCCGATTTGGTACGCATGGTCGAGGAGACTGTGCGCCTCAAGCGCCAGAAGTAGCAAGGAGAACACGGACTGGCACGGACGGACACGGACTGGCACGGACGGGCACGCATGCTGTTCTCCCCCTCTCCCGGGAGGGTGTGTGGGCGTGTGGGAGAGGGGGCAGGGGGTGAGGGGCCTACCGCGGCTTCTCGCCTGTCTGCCCTTTCCCCTCCAGCTCTTCGATCCGCGCCCGCAGCACCGCGGACTCGCGCTCGAGCTGCTCGATGCGGCCGGCCAGGTCACTGTCGGCGGTGGTGGCGTCGCGCGGCGCCTCCCGGAGGGTGCGGAGGGCTGCCTCGACCTTGAGGCGCTGCTCGCTGTCGACCTCGGCGCGCGCGCTGCGCTCCAGGGCCGGGATCGCCTCCGGATCGCCGAGCTCGGCGAAGGCGGCGTAGAGCTCCCGGCGCACCCGGTAGACGGGATCGTCGAGATAGCTTTCCAGGACGCGCCGGGCTTCCTTCTTGACCTCGGGGTCCTTCTGCCGGGCGGCATAGCGGGCGAGAGCGAGCATGGCGTCACGCCGGCTGTTGGCGGGAGCGCCGTAGCGCGCCAGGCGGACCGCCTGCGCGAACGTCTGCGGCGCGCCGAGCTCGGCCAACGCTTTGATGGCCGCCGCGGGGACGACGTCGCGCGGGCTCTTCTGGGCCAGCGCACGGACCAGGAGAGGGGCCGCCTCGTCGCGGGCGGCGCGGAAGGCGCCGAGGGCCTCGGCCGCCGCCGCCCGTGCGCTCCAGCTCCGATCCTCTTCCAGGGCCCGGCGCAGCACCGGGACCAACTCGCGGTGCTGCGGGAGCTTCTTGAACGCCAGCAGGACGGCGGTGCGCACGCGGCTGTCGCGCTCCGTCGCCGCCCCCTCCAGCCCGGCGCGCAGCTCGCGCAACGCGGCGTCGGTGCCCAGGGCGCCGAGCGCTTGCGCCGCGACACGGCGGATGGCGAAGAAGGAGTCGCCGTGCAGGATGCGCCCGAGAGCCGCCTCCGCCTCCCCCTTGGCCATGCCGCCGCCGAGAGCGCCCAAGGCGCGCAGGGCCTCCAGCCGGGCCGCCGGCCAGCCGGTGTCGAGCTGCGCCGCCCACTCGGCCAGCGGCTTCTGGAAATCGATCGTCTTCAGCATCCAGCCATGAGGGTCGAACACCACCGTCCGCGGCCGGGTCTCGGCAGGCAGATAAAGGTCCTGGAGGCGGCGGGCCTCCAGCGGCACCCGGCGCACGACGGTTCCTGCCTGATCGCCGGGCTCGTCGACGAGGGCGATCTCCACCGGGAACGAGAAGAAGCCGGTCTCGTCCGTGATCCGCTGCCGCTGCTCCACGGCGAGGTGGACCTGGCGGGTGTCCGGCCGCCAATCCCAGCGCACCACCAGCTCGGGGTGGCCGGCGCCGGTCACGTACTGGTCGAAGAGCGGGCCGAGCGGCACTCCCGAGACCTCCTCCAGCGTGCTCTGGAGGTCCGCCGTGGTCACCGTCTGGTCCGCGAAGCGGCGCACGTATTCGCGGATGCCGCGCTGCCAGGCCGCCTCGCCGAGCAGAGAACGCACCATGTGGAGGACCAGCGCCCCCTTCTGGTAGGCGTGGGCGTCGAACATGCGGATCGGATCGCTGTAGCGCTGGGTGACGATCGGCCGCCGGTAGTCCTCGGCGTCCTCGGCCAGGTAGCCCTCCCGCAGGTGGTCGAGCGCGGCGGCGAACGCGTCGTCGCCGTGGGCGTGCCCGGCCCAGAGCGCCGCGAAGTAGTCGGCGAACCCCTCGCTCAGCCACGACTGGTCCCAGCTCCGGCAGCTCACCAGGTCGCCGAACCACTGGTGGGCGAGCTCGTGGGCCACCAGGTCCTCGCTGGAGAAGTCGGTCTCGTCCTCGGCCGGGTGCAGCGCCCGCTCCGTCTCCGTGGCGGCGGTGATGTTCTCCATGCCGCCCCAGGGAAAGTCGTAGACCAGGGTCTGGGCGTACCTGGCGAAGGGGTAGGGGCCGATCGTCTCTGCGAAGAAGCCCATCATGTCGGGAGTGCGGCCGAGGGCGGCCCGCGCCTCCGCTTCGCGGCCGGGCGGCACGTAGTACTCCACCGGCACCCCCTGCCACGCGTCGGCGACCCGGGAGAGCTCGCCCGCCACCATGGAGACGAGGTAGACGGGATGCGGCCGCTCCATCCGCCAGTGGTAGGTGCGCCACCCGTCCGGGCGCTCCAGGACTTCGACCAGCCGGCCGTTGCCGACCACCTGGAGCGGCCGCTTGACGGTGGCCAGCAGCTCGCTGGTGGCGCGGTCGTTGGGCGCGTCCCAGCTCGGGAACCAGTGGCGGTTCAGGTCGGGCTCGCCCTGCGAATAGATCTGGCGCGGCTTGTCGGGGTAGGCGGCGTCCGGGCCCACGAAATAGAGGCCGGTCCGCGGATGCGCGGAGTAGTCGATGGCGATCTCCAGGACCTCGCCGGGGGCAGGCGGGCGGTCCAGGCGCGCCGTCAGCGTCTGGGCCGCGGGATCGAGAGAGAAGCGCAGCTCCTCTCCCGCCTGCGCCCCGGCCGGGATCAGCCGCACCCGCGTCACCTCCAGCTCCGCGGCGTGGAACACCAGATGGTCGAGCCCCGGGCGGAGGGGGGAGAGCGTGTTCGTGGCCGTCCCCGCGACCTGGCGCTTGCCCCAGTCGAACGTGAGATCGAGGCGGAGGTGGCGGAGGTCGTAGCCGCGCTCGGGCATGTAGTGGCGAGGCTCGTCGGGAGGCGCGAACGGGCGCCGCTCTCCGGCCTCCAGGCCGGCCGTGCTGCCGAGGGCGAGGCCGAACGCGAGACAGAAGAGAGCGCGGCGGACGGAGCGTTGGAGCTGGCGCATCGTGGTTTCCTTTGGATCGCGCCGGCATCTTACAGAAAGCGCCTCCCGCTCACGCTACAATGCCGCCCGATGGCGGACCCGCGCTACCGGATCGTCCTCGCCAAGGAGGACTGCAAGTTCTCGGCGGCGCACTTCACCCTGTTCTCCGACGGCGGCGCCGAGCTGCTCCACGGCCACAACTACCGGGTCGAGGTCGAGCTCTCCGGCGGCGGGCTCGACGCCGAGGGGCTGCTCGTCGATCTCGAACGCTTCAAGAAGATCCTGCGCAGCCGGTGCGCCCGGCTGGACAGCTTCACCCTGCTGCCGGCCGAGAGCCGGCGGCTGCGCTGGTCGCGTGCCGGCGGTGCCGTCGAGGTGCGCTGCGGCGAGCGGGTCTATCGCTTCCCGGAAGACGACGTGCTGCTCCTGCCGCTGGCGAACACCTCGATGGAGCTCCTGGCGCGCATGCTCTGGGAGGAGCTGGCGCCGCATCTGGCGGGCTCGGGGGTCGACACTCTCGCGGTCGCGGTGGAGGAGTCGGCGGGACAGCGCTGCTGGTACGAGGCCCGTCTCCAGACTCTCTAGACAGGCACCTTGCGGCCCTTCCAGCTCACCGGCCGCGCGCGCCGCCGGTCGCGGATGCCGAGGGCGAGCACGGCGGCGAGGGCCAGGGCGTCACACGGATAGAGGAGGCCCCAGGCGCTGCGATGGCCGCTGCCGGAACGGAAAACCGCGGAAGCCGCGGCGCCGGCGCTCCACAGCAGGGCGGCGTCGACCCACCGCCCGGAGAAGAGCCCGGCGAGCAGGGCGAGCGGCGGCAGGAGGAGGACGGTGAAGGCCGCGCAGGCAGTGGCGGAGGCGGCGCTGAACAGAGCGCCGAGGTTGCGCCGCCAGCCGCGGTACGCCTCCGCCCAGCCGCGGTACATGCGGACACGGAGGAGATCCGGAGCGCGGAAGAACCCGGTCCGCCCTCCCGCCTCGCGCAAGAGCCGGGCGATCGCCACGTCGTCGATCGGCGCCGTGCGGACCGCGGCGAAGCCGCCGGCCGCCTCCCAGGGCTCGCGGCGGAGGAGGAGGAACTGGCCGTTGGCCACCGGCGGTCCGCCGCCGCCGGCCGCCGCCCGCCAGTCGCCGAGGAGGGCGTCGAGGAGAGCGAACACCGGCGGCACGAGCAGGTTTTCGCCGAGGCCGCGGGCCTCCTGCCAGCCCGCCACGGAGACGGCGTCGAGACGGTGGCCGGCGGCGGCGGCGAGGGCCCGGGCGAGCAGCTCCGGAGCGTGGCGGGTGTCGGCGTCGGTGAGCAGCAGCCAGGGCGTGGCGACCGGGACCGGGTGGCCGGCGCCCACCCAGAGGGCGTGCACTTTGCCCGGCCATCCGGCGGCGAGCGGGCCGGCCTGGACCAGGGTGAGGCGGGGCTCGGCGGCGGCCCGGCCCGCGGCCAGCGCGGCGGTCGAGTCGGTCGAGCCGTCGTCGATCACGCGCACGAGGGGCGCGGCCGTCTGTGCCAAAAGCCCGTCGAGGCAAGGCAGGACGTTATGTTCTTCGTCACGTACGGGGAGTAAAACTGTGACCGCAGCGCGAGGGTTGGGGGGCGCAGAGGGCGGGAGAGGGGGTGCGGAACGCCGCTGCGCCTCGGTCCTCAACGCCAGCCCGAGCAGGCCGGCGCCGAGGAGGAGGGAGACCAGACAGGCGATCGTCACGCCCTGAGGACCATGGAGGAGGGGAAGTGAAACTAGGAGCTGGCAACTCTCGACTCGAGCGCCGCGGCGATCTCGCCGGGCTCCGGGAACCGGCCTGCCTGCCGCTTGGAGAACACCAGCTTGCCGTCCACCTTGACGTCGAAGACGCCGCTCGTCCCCTTGATGAGCTGCGGCGTGACGCCGACCTTCTTCTCGATCTCTGCCGCCAGACCGGCGGCGCGAGGATAGTAGTTTCAGATGGTGCAGTACTCGATCGTCACATGAGAGGGCATGCACTTCTCCTTTCGGGGTCCGATTATAGGGCGTCCGGCCGTCCGGTCCGTACAGGGACCCTTCAAGATAGGAATGAAATGGCGTTCGACCCGGTTAAAGAGGTATAAGTGCGTCTGGCGACCCGAACGGGACAAGAAGCACAGAAAAAAGTCGCGTGGGGGTAGATTTCGGCCGTGACTATGAGTATAATCAAGATTGTTCAACATCGCTGTCTGGGAGGTCGTTGTCCCGGATAGGACTGTAGAGGACACGTAGTTACCAAGAGTCCGCAAGCTTCCCCTTCCGGCATGGCGCCGGCGAGGGAGAGATGGAACGATGCTTTAACGTCCGTAACCTGGAGGTACGCAAATGAAAGGCGAGGCGCCGAGCATGTCGTCAAAAGAAATGGCCCAGATCAGGCAGAACCTTGAGGGAACGCCTGACATCGAAGAGGCCGCGGAGCTGATGAACCTGGCGGGGAACTCCACCCGGCTCAAGCTCCTCTATCTGCTCGAGAACATGAAAGAGCTGTGCGTGTGCGATCTGGCGGAGATGCTGGGGGTGTCGGTTTCGGCCGTCTCCCAGCACCTGGCGAAGCTGAAGGCCTACGGGCTGGTGGCTCCGCGCCGGGATGCGCAGACCATCTACTACCGTCTGACCGACCACGCTTTCAATACCAAGCTGCGCGAGAACTTCTTCAAGCAGTTCCAGGTCTGAGCTTCAGCGAACGCCTCCGGGCCGGCCCAGGCGGCCGCGCCCGGAGTGCCGGGACTCCCAAGTCTCGGAGCGGCCGCGTCGTCGGCCGCTTTTTTATTGCAGCGTCGGCTTCATGGCCATGAGGATGATCATCACCACGATGGTGAGCGCCATGAAGTGAGTCAGCATCGCCGGCCCTTTGGCCAGGGCCAGGCGGTCGAGCTCGGCGCTCGAGCCGCCGCTCAACGCCGCTTCGCCGGCGCGGACCGCCTTGCGGTAGTGCGGCATCTGGTAGAAGAGAATGGCCGCCAGCAAGAGGATGTACAGCACGACGGAGATCTGGATCCAGCCGAGGGCAAAGCTGTACCTGAACAGGTGCACCACGTAGAACCCGAGGGCCCCGGTGATCAACACTCCCGGCAGGATGAAGACCATCATCAGCCGCCACGCCAGCCGCATGCCGAAGTACCGCTCGCTGGCGCTGGGTGCCCGCTTGACCTGGGCGAGGACGACCGCGGACGAGAAGACCCCCGCCGACAGCCACAGGGCCCACAGCAGGTGCAGGGTCCACATCCAGGCGACGAGCGACTTGAGCACTTCCATACCCAGACCTCCCCCCAGCGAAGCGTGCGGCACGCACTCTACCACCAAGGCCGGCGGCGATGTCGAGCCAGGCTCGGGTAGAATCGCGCAGGTCTCGCGACGAGAGGAGGGAGAGCCAATGCACCAGCACCCCCGTCCGCATTTCACGTACCTGGGTCACGCGACGGTCCGCTGCGATCTGCCGGGCGGCGAAGTCCTCCTGATCGACCCCTGGGTGACGGAGAACCCCGCTTGTCCCGAGGGGCTCAAGACCTTCGAACGGCTGGACGCGATCCTGATCACCCATGCCCACTTCGACCACATGGGGGACGCCGTGGCGCTCGCCAGGCGCCACCGGCCGGGCAAGGTGATCGCCAACTTCGAGATCTGCGGCTGGCTGGGCTCCAAGGGGGTCGAGGGCTGCTCCGCCATGAACCTCGGCGGCTGCCAGGACGTCCTCGGCCTGCACGTCACCATGGTGCGGGCCGACCATTCGAGCGGGATCTCCGACGGCGATCAGATCCTCTACGGGGGTCTGGCGAGCGGCTACATGGTGCGGCTGCCGGGCGGCTACACCTTCTACCACGCCGGCGACACCGCTCTCTTCTCCGACATGCAGCTCTTCGGCGAGATCTACCGTCCGGAGCTGGCCTTCCTGCCCATCGGCGACCTCTTCACGATGGATCCGCAGCAGGCGGCCCGGGCCTGCCGCTATCTCGGCGTGCGCAAGGTGATCCCCATCCACTGGGGCACCTTTCCCGCCTTGACGGGCACGCCCCAGAAGCTGGAGAAGGCCCTCGAGGCCTTCGGCGTCAACACCGAGGTGATCGGCCTCAAACCGGGCGAGAGCTACTGACCGCCTGATCCGTTCCGCGGATCACGTCATTCGATCCGCGGATCAGGTGACTCGAACCGCGGTTCAGGTCACGTGTTCCGCGGATCAGGTGGCTTGAACCGGGGATCAGATGGCTTGAACCGTGGTTCAGCTCCTGTGTTCCCTGGATCAGATGGTTTGAACCGCGGATCAGGTGACTCGAACCACGGATCAGCTCGTATGTTCCGCGGATCGAGTGGCCCGAACCTCGGATCAGGTCACCCTGCTACAGCCCGTAGAGGCGCATCCTCGCCTTCAAGGTGGTGCGGGACATGTCGAGGAGCCGGCTCGCCTCGCTGATGTTGCCGCCCGCGTGCTCCAGTGCCGCCGTGATGAGTTGCCGGTCGTACTCTTCTCGCGCGGCTTGAAAGCGGTTGGGACCTGCCTCCGCCGGGGGCACCGGTGGCGGAGGCGGCGGCTCGAGAGCGGCGGTCTCTCTGGCCGGGGCGACTGCGATCCGCTGCAGCGCGAGCGCGCCTCCCCGCGGCACGCTCCAGTTGCGGACGAGATACTGGCGGGCCGCAAGCAGCTCCGTTTCGCTGAGCTGGCGGACCCGGACGGCGGCCAGAAGCTCCTCCCAGGCGCGGCGGATCTGGTCGTTGCAGGCGGCTCCCGCCTCCGACGTCGCCGCGATGGCGGCTTCACAGAGAGCCGCTGCCTTGCCGAGAGCGCCCCGCCGGCAGAAGCACTCGAAGAGGGTCAACAGGGTAATGAAGCCTTCCTTGTAGAGTTCGTGGTCGAAGTAGACTTTCACCGTGTCACGGAAGAGCTTCTCGGACTCTCTGTTACAACCCAAGCCGTCGAGAACCCGTGCCTCGAGTGAGGCGGCACGCAATCGAGTGCCGAGGTCGCCCGCTTGGTCGAAGATCGGCTTGCCTTCCATAAAGCGGCTGAGCGCTTCCTGAGGACGCGCAAGAAGCACAAGGCACTCGATGATGATGAATCGCGCTAACGACTGGAGCCGAATTTCGTGGGGCGGGATTCGCTCGATGGCGGCATTTGCTCTCTCGATCGCTTCCACCGGCTGGTCAGCGGCCATGAGGCAGCCCGCCTCAAGGACCCTGTTGTGAGCGAGACCATGCCAGTCCTCAATGTCACCAAAGATCTTCACGGCACGCCGCACCAGCGCCAGGGCCTCCTCGATCCTGCCCGTGTCGGTACAAAGGGAGCAATGAATCGAGAGGAGACCAGCTTCGAGCGCAGGATCGCCCGTGCCCCGCGAGAGATACTGTTGCGCCTCTGCGAGCGCCTCGGTCGAGCCGGGCCAATCCGCCTTGATGCGACGGCAATTCGCAATCAGGGTCAAAGCCTCTCCACGTAGGTCGCTCTTGAGGTGCTCTGAGAATCGGGGCTCGGGAAGATGATCCGCCACAGCGAACGCTACCCAGGCTGTACTCTCGCCAAGATAAGGATCAGACCGGCCCACCGCCCGGGCCTCACTAAGAATCGCCTCAAATACAGGCAAATCTCGCAAGGCTGCCACCGATCGGATCTTCTTGATCTGCACGGCCGGGCTCAGGCCCCTGATGTCCGCCCACCAGGCCCGCGCTTTCAGGGCTTCGGACCTCAGCCATGCGTCCCCCTTGACGAGAGCAGCCAGGGCGTCGCGCGGATCGGTGGCGAGGAGGGGTTTGTCTCCGAGCTGCTCAACGGTTTCCACTACAGTTGCCCAACAGCGGTGGCAACTCACCACATGCCGGATCACGCGCGCAGCCTCGGCGCCATCAGGTGGCCCACTGAAAAGCTGAGTCAGAGCTTCCCGCGTAAAATGTCGACTCACCTCGCCCCTCGATTCAAGCCTATGCTTCAGTATAGCAGTAGGAAATCGGGGGGGCGACGGAGCCCCCCAAGGAATGACAACTAACCGTTGGGGTCGAAACGGTTCCCCGCGTCTCCCGTGACCGTGTCGCCGTTCGGGTCAGCGTGATTGCCGGCGTCCGCCTGGGCGGTCCAGGCCGCGGTGACCAGGTGGACGAAGCTGCCGAGGTAGGGCGCTCCTCCCCCCAGAGCGAGGGCCAGAGCCAGAAAAGCAGTGCGAAGCATCGAGCCGTTCCTTTCCGGGGGCCGAGGCGGGCCTGGTCAGCCATTGACCAGGCGACAAAAAAACTACACCCCCGCGGCAGTGTGACGCTTTGCCAGAGTCGGGACAAGCAAGCAGCACTCTCACGGAAGGAGAAATCCATGGATCGGAGAACCAGGCCTCCATCCGGGTGGCCGAACGGATCGGAGAGAGCCTCCAAGGCTGTACCGATCTCTACGGGCGGGAAATGCTGCGCTATGGGCTCGACTGCGAAAGCTACGTCGGCATGCTTGCCGCCTGAGCGCAAGAAAGCGGCCTCACCGAGGTGATCGGCCTCAAGCCGGGCGAGAGCTACTGACCGCCGGCAGCGTCCTTACCAGCGGACACCGGCGCCCGTGCCCACGAAATAGTCCGGCTGGGCGTCGTTGCGGCCGAAGCCGACGCGGACGTCGAGCTTCAGGTTGTCGGTGACGGCATAGGCGAGGCCGGTGTCAGCGTAGCGGGTGGACGGGCCGCCGGCCGCTTCCCGCGAAAAGGCGAAGACTTCGAAGAAGCTGTCCAACCGCTCGCTGAGAGAGTAGCCCGCCGACAGGCTCGCCGCGACCTGGGAGAAGCGCCGGTCGCCGTCCGCGAGGTAGGCGAGGTTGAGGTTGGAGGAGAGGGAGAAACGCTTCGTCAGGTCCCAGCCCAAGGCGAGCTTCGCGGTCGGCTGCCAGGCGTCCGCGGTGAGCTCCCGGCCGCCGACCGGGATGGTGGTGAGGAAGAGCAGGGCCACTTCCAGATGATGGGCCGCGCCCCCGCCGAGCCGGACCTTGACCCCCAGCTCCGGATCCTCATACCCCTCGCCGTTCGGCCCGGTGCGGCCGATCCAGTCGTAGGAGCCGACGCCGATGCGGGCCTCCACCCGCCGGCTGAGCGGGATGCGGACGAGGATCTCGCCGAGCGCGCTGGTCCCTTCGTCCTCGACCCGCGAGTAGGTGAATCCCGTCTCGACCTGCACGCGGCCGAGCGGGATGATGCCCGTCCCTTCGGTGAAATCCGGCCGGTCCGGATCGATCGCAGTGTCCTCAGCGGTCTGAGCGGCCAGCGGAGCGGTGAGCGGGACCAGGGCGAGCCCGGCAACCAGCAGAAGCGGGCATGGTCGCATGGAGCGGAAGCATGGTTCGCGTTTCGTGACCTGTCAAGCCGGTTACAGAGCGTCCTCCCCGCGCTGGCCGGTCTTGATGCGCAGCGCGTCGGCGACCGGGAGGACGAAGACCTTGCCGTCGCCGCGCCGGCCGCTGTGGGCCGCTTCGTAGATCGCCGCGAGGACTCCTTCGATCTCCTCGTCGCGGCAGACGACCTCGAGGCGCAGCTTGCGCGTCATCTCGACGCCCAGGTGCTCCTGGTGCTCGGGATGGGCGGCGTCGTGCTCCTGGCCGAAGCCGATCGCCTCCGAGACGGTCAGGCCACGCACGTGCTGGGCCGAGAGGGCGTCGACGACCGCGTCGTAGCGGTCGGGCAGGATCATCGCAATGACGTAGAGCATCGCTTCAGTCCTCCGCGGGCTCGCGCTCGAAATAGCTGTAGAGGAGCGGCAGCACGAACAGGGTGAGGAGGGTCGCCGTCACCAGCCCGCCGACGATCACCACGGCGAACGGGCGCGAGGTCTCGGCGCCCACCGCGTGCGAGAGGGCGGCCGGCAGGAGCCCCAGGCTCGCCATCATCGCCGTCATCACCACCGCCCGCATGCGGCTCGCCGCTCCCTCGGGGATCGCCTCCGCCTGCGGCTTGCCCTGCTTGCGCAGCTCCCGGATGCGCTCGACCATGAGCACCCCGTTCTGCACTGCGACGCCGAAGAGGGCGATGAACCCCACCAGGGCCGAGACCGAGAGCGGCAGTCCGGCGACGGGCAGCGCCAGGACGCCGCCGACGGCGGCGAAGGGGACGTTGAGGAGGATGAGGAAGGCGAGGCGGGTCGAGTCGAAGGCGAGGAAGAGAAGGAAGAAGACCGCCGCCAGGGTGAGCGGCACGATGATCGCCAGCCGTTGCACCGCGCGCTGCTGGTTCTCGAAGGCGCCGGTCCACTGCAGGTGATAGCCGGGCGGCAGCTTGACCGCCGCGGCGACCTTCCCCTGCGCCTCGCCGACCAGCGACCCCAGGTCGCGGCCGGCGACCGACAGCTTGACCGCGGTGCGCCGCGCGTTCTCCTCGCGGAAGATGCGGGCGAAGCCGGGCCGGATGTCGACCTTGGAGAGCGAGCCCAGGGTGAGCTTCTCGCCGTTGGGGCCGAGCACCGGCAGGGCGCGGATGGCGTCCAGATCGGAGACCGAGCTGGGCGCCATCTTCACCACCAGGTCGAAGGTGCGCTCTCCCTCGAGCACCTGGGTGGCGACGGCGCCGCCCAAGGCGGTCTCGACGACGGCCTGGACGTCGTCGACCGTGAGCCCGGAGCGCGCCACGGCGCCGCGGTCGACGCTGATCTGCACCTGCGGCTGGCCGGCCAGCCGCTCCGCCGCGACGTCGGCCGCGCCGGGCACGCCGGCGATCACCGCCGCCACGCGGTCGGCGAGCGATTGCAGCACGGCCGGCTCGTGGCCGAAGATCTTGACCGACAGCTCGGATTTGATCCCCGACACCGCTTCGTTGACGTTGTCCTCGATCACCTGGGAGACCGTCAGCTCGATGCCCGGGATGGCCCCCAGACGGCGCCGGATCGCCGCCGAAAGGCCTTCGCGATCGGCTGCGGTCGTCCATTCTTCCCGGGGTTTCAGGTCGACGAAGAATTCGGCGGTGTCGAAGCCGTTGATGTCCGTGCCGTCGTCGGGGCGGCCGAGCTGGCTGACCACCTGGCGGACTTCCGGAAAGCCCGCGAGCGCCTTGCGCACCTGCTGCGTGACGCGGTCGGCCGCGGTGGGGGAGATCGACTCGGGCATGACGACGCGCACCCAGAGCGCGCCCTCGTCGAGCTTGGGCAGGAACTCGGTGCCGAGGACGGCGGCGATGCCGGCCGCGCCGGCGAGGAGCAGCGCGGCCCCGGCGAGCACGGCGCGGCGGCGGCGCAGCGCGGCGGCGAGCGCCGGGTCGTAGAGGCGTTGCAGCCGCTCGACGAGCCACGAGCGGTGGCCGGGCTTGCGGCCGGACAGGGCGAAGGAGAGCAGGGTCGGCACGGCGACGATCGCGAGGATCGTGCCGGCGATGAGCGCAAAGGTCAGGGTGAGCGCCATCGGCCGGAAGATTTTCCCTTCCACCCGCTGCATGGTGTAGAGCGGCACGAAGGCGGTGAGCAGGATCGCCTTCGAGAAGACGATCGGCTTGCCCATCTCGTGCACCGACTGGACGATCGCGGCGGAAAGCGAGCGCACCTTGTCGCCGCGCTCCTCGAGGATGCGCAGCAGGTTCTCCGCCACCACCACCGCCGAATCGACGATGATGCCGAAGTCGATCGCCCCCATCGAGATCAGGTTGGCCGGAATGCCGCGCAAGTCGAGGAGCAGGAAGGCGCCGAGGAGCGACAGCGGCACCACCGAGGCGACGATGAGCGCGGTCCGCCAGTTGCCCAGCCCGAGGAAGAGGACGAGCACGACGAGGACGAAGCCGATCCCCTCCGCCATGTTCCGGCGGACGGTGTGGAGGGTGCGGTCGATCAGCTCGGTGCGGTCGTAGTGGGGCGCCAGGCGGACGCCCGGAGGGAGATCCTCGCGGTCGATCTCGGCGACCTTGGCGCGCACGTTCTGCAGCACGTCGAGCGCATTCTCCCCCTTGCGCAGGAGGACGATCCCCTGCACCACGTCGTCCTCGTCGCGGTCGCCGCGGCGCAGCTTCCCTACCCGCCCGAGCCGCAGGGCGGCGCCCGGCTCGACGCGGCCGACGTCGCGGATCAGGATCGGCGTGCCGTTGCGGGTGGCGACCGCGATCGCCGCGATGTCGTCCAGGTTGCGCACCATCCCCAGGCCGCGCACCACGACCATCTCGTTGCCGTGCTCGATGTAAGCGCCGCCGGCGTTGCGGTTGCCGTTGCGCAGCGCGTCGAGCACCTGGCGCAGCGAGACGCCGTACGACTTGAGCTCGAGCGGATCGACGAGGACCTGGTACTGCTTCGTCGGCCCGCCGAAGCCGACGACGTCGACGACGCCGGGGACTGTGCGCAGCTTGCGCTCGACCACCCAGTCCTCGAGCGCTCTGAGCTCGAGGAGCGAGGTGCCGGCAGGGGCCGCCAGGGTGTAGCGGTAGATCTCCCCCACCGGCGTCGAGTCGGGCGACAGCGCCGGTTGCGCGCCGGGCGGAAAGGTGACGGCCTGCAGGCGCTCGAAGGCCTGGTTGCGGACGTAGGCGCGGTCGGCGTCGTCCTCGAAGACGATGGTGACGACCGAGAGGCCGAACAGCGAGATCGAGCGCATCGACGCCCGCTTCGGAATGCCGTTCATCTGGTTTTCGACCGGGACGGTGACGAGCTGCTCCACCTCCTCGGCGGCGTGGCCGGGGAAGAGGGTGATGATCTGGACCTGCACGTTGGTGACGTCCGGGTAAGCCTCGACCGGGAGGCGGCGGAAGGCGAAGAAGCCCGCGATCGCGGTGAGAGCGAGGACCGCCAGCACCACCGCGCGATTGCGCAGCGCATACGCCGTCAGAGCCCGGAACATGTCAGCCCTTGTCCGTGAACAGCGACTCGAGGAGGAGGCTGCCGTCGACCACCACGCGATCGCCGTTCGCGAGGCCCGCCAGGACCTGGGTCTGCCCGGAGCGCTCGGGGCCGGCCGCGATCGGCCGCCGCCGGAAGCGCCCCTTCCCTTCCTCGACGAAGACGAAGCGCCGGCTGCCGTCGGCCACCACCGCGGCCGAGGGGACCTGGAGATCGCGCCGGTCGTCGTGCGTCGAGATCTCGACCTCGACGTACATCTCGGCCTTGAGCAGGCGGTCGGGATTGGGCACGGAGCCGCGCACCTTGACCGTGCGCGTTGCCGGGTCGAGCGCCGAACCGACCACCTCGACGCGGCCGGCGAACGTGCGGTCGGGATAGGCCGCGGTCTTGAGCTCGAGCGCCATCCCCGGGCGCACGGCGGCGACGTCGCGCTCGGTGACGTCGAGGAGGACCCAGAGGCGGCCCGGATCGGAGATGGTGAAGAGCGGCACGGCGGCGTCGCTGCGCACCTCGAGGCCCGGATTGACGGCGCGGTCGACGACGACGCCGTCGAGCGGGCTGCGCAGGCAGTAGCGCTGATCGACGTCGCCCAGGCTGCCGCCGAAGAGCGCGAGCCGGTGGCGCGCACGCTCGCTCTCGACGCCGGCGCGGGCGGCGTCGGCCTCGGCGGCCTCCACCTCTTTCTTTGCCGCCGCGCCGTGCTCGTAGAGGGCGCGCGTCCGCGCCAGGACGCGCTCGGCGTTGGCGAGGTCGGTGGCGGCGCGGTTGGCGTCGGCCTGCGCCTGGCCGAAGTCGGGGGATTCGAGGACGGCGAGCACAGACCTCGGGCGCACGCGCTGCTCGAGGCCTGCCACCAGGTGCGACACGCGGCCGGTGACCGGCGAGAAGACGCGGGCGGTGCGGTCCTCGTCCCAGGCGAGACGGCCGGTGGTGCGCGCGTCGGCCCAGCCCGCGAGCTGCGCCGGCGCCACCGAGAGACTGTCGAGCTCGCCGGCGTTCGGCGGATAGACCACCACGTCCCCCTCGCGCTTGGGGGTGGCGGCGGGCGCCGTATGGGCGTTGTGGCAGGCGGCGCTGGTGAAGGTGGGAATGAGCAGGAGGAGGAGGGTGAAGCGTGTCACTGTGTTGTCTCCAGCAGGGGTAGGCTGCGGGCGGCGGCCAGGTCCGCAGCCGCGGTGACCGTATCGGCCGCCGCCTGGGCGGCGGCGAGCCGCACCTGGGCGGCGCTTCTCTCCGCCTCCAGCAGGGCGAGGAGAGAGGCGCCGCCGTTCTGATAGGCGTAGACCACCGACTGGCGCACGTCCTCGGTCTTGGCCAGGATCCCGTCGCGATAGGCGTTCCAGCGCTCGCTGGCGCTCGCGAAGTTGGCTTCCGCGCTCGCCTGGTCGCCGGCGATCGCGGCGGCCACCCGGGCGCGCTCGCGGGCCGCGGCGTCGCGCGCCACCTGGGCGCTCGCGATCTCGCCGCGGCGGTGACTCCACGCCGGCAGCTCGAACGAGATCCCGAGGCCGATCGTGTTGGCGCGGTCGGGAGGCTGGTGCTCGTATTGGAAGTGCAGTGTCGGATCGGGGACGCGGAGCGTCTTCTGCAAGGCGAGATCGGCCTCGGCGCGGCGCAGCGCCGCCTCCGCCGCGAGCAGGTCGGGGCGCGGCAGCGCCGCCTCCCCCGCCACTTGCGTCCCGGCGCGGGCGAGCGCCTCGAGCGGATCGGCGGGCTGCCAGTCCCCTGCCGGACGCGGCTCGCCCAGCAGGACGTCGACGGCAATCCGGGCCGTCCGTGCCGCCGCCTCGGCGGCGCGGGCGTCGGTGGTGAAGCGGTCGGCCTCGACTTCGATCTGCCGCTCCTCGGCGGTCGAGATGTCGCCGGCCTTCAGGCGCTCCGCGGCGATCGCGACCGACGCGCGCAGCGAGGCCGCCGACTCGCCGAGGAGCCGGCTGTTCTCCGCCGCGAGCACGGCGGCGGTGTAGGCCTTGACCACGGCCGCGTCGAGGACGCGACGCGCGTCGGCGAAGCGCGACCGCGCCGCCTCGACGCCGCGGTCGGCGGCGGCGCGGCGCAGGGCGCGGTGGCCATGGATCTCGAGGAGCTGGTCGATGGCGACGATGGTGTCGTAGCTGCGCTCCCCGAGGCCGGACGACGAGAGGGAAAGGTTGGGATTCTGGATCTGCCGCGCCACGATCTGCTGGGCCAGCGCCTGATCGAGGTCGCTGTGGGCGGCGAGGAGATCGAAATTACGCTCGAGGGCGCGGCGCCGGGCCTCCGCAAGGGAGAGAGGACCGGCGCCGGCCCGTGAGCTGCCGAGGAGGACCAGGACCACGCAACCAAGGAGGGCGCTGCGCTGTATGAGCTGTCTCCGCAAACCGGTCCTCTCCGACGGGATGAACTCTAGCGGCAACCGTGTGAAGAGGGCACAAAGATCGGCCCGGCGGCCACAAAGAGCTCACAAAGCCGGCGACCTCCCGGCGTGCTCCTCTTGCTCCTCCCCGAGGGTTGCTTTCGCCGCCGGCAGGCGCAGCGTGAAGAGGCTGCCGCCGCCCGGGCGCGGCTCATGGGTCAGCCCGCCGCCCTGGGCCTCGGTGAGGCGGCGGGCGATGGCCAGCCCGAGCCCGGCGCCGGACGTCAGGCGCGCCACCTGCGGAGAGCGGAAGAAAGGCTCGAAGATGCGGTCGGCTTCGGCGGCGTCGATCCCCGGGCCGCGGTCGGCCACGGTGATGATGAGCCAGTCGTCGTCGCTCCCCACCAGGACGTCGATGGGCTGGCCGGGCGGGGAGTACTTGGCGGCGTTCTCGATCAGGTTCACCAGGGCGCGGAGAGCATGGACGAAGTCGAACCTGCCGAGCTGCACCGGCTGCGAGAGCTCCAGCGCGGTGCGCAGCTCGCGGCCGTTCAAGACGCCGGCAGCCTGCTGGACCGCGGCGCCCACCAGGTCCTCGGCGGCATTGATCTCGGCGTCGATCCGCAGGCCGCCGGCGTTCAGGCGCGAGAGGTCGAGCAGGTCCCCCACCATGTGGTTGAGCCGGTCGGCCTGCCCCTCGATCACCACGGCGCGCTCGTCGCCTTCGCCGGCGATGTCGTGCGCCAGGGCCTTGATCGCGGTGAGCGGTGTCCGCAGGTCGTGGGAGACGGCGGCGAGCAGGGCGTCCTTCATACGGTCGGCTTCGCGCAAGGCCGCCGCATGCTCGGCGTCTGCGATCAGGCGCGTGCGCTCCTGTGAGAGGCGGTCCACCTCCTCGGCGTGGCGGCGCGCCGCCGCGGCCTCGGCATTGGCGCGGCCGAGGAGCTCGGTGGCCACCGCCGCGGTGGCGAGGAAGGCGAGGAGCTCCAGCCAGTCGAGAGGCTTCGAGACGCTCAAGGTGTCGTACGGCTGCTGGATGAAGTAGTCGATGGCCAGGAAGCAGCCGCAGGCCAGTCCGAGACCCAGGGGCCGGCCGCCGCCGCTCGCGCTGCCCCCCAGCACGACGAGGAGGTAGATGAGCACCGCCTGGGTATGGTCGAGCTCGGCGCGGACCACGATGAGAGTGGCGGTCACGGCCGCCAGCACCGTGGCCCACATGATCCAGGCGCGGACCGGCCGGGCGAGCCAGCCCACCATGGTCAGGTCGGAATCTCGAAGCGGTAGCCGACGCCGGGCTCGGTGAGGATGAGCCGCGGCCGGACAGCGTCCTGCTCGATCTTGCGGCGCAGGTTCGCCACGTGCACCCGCAGGTACTGCTGCGGGTCGCCGAAGGAGCGTCCCCACACGGCGTGAAAGAGCTGGCGATGGGTCAGGGTACGGTCCGCCTGGGCGAGGAACGCGCGCAAGAGATCCCACTCGATCGGTGTCAGGTGCACCGCTTCGCCGTCCCGGAGCACCTTGCGGGCGCCGAGGTCGACCACCAGATGGCCGAGGTCGATCCGGCTCGCCACCGCGACCTCCGGGGCGGCCTGGGCACGGCGCAGGTGGGCGCGGATACGCGCCGTCATCTCGATGGTGCTGAAGGGCTTGGTGATGTAGTCGTCCGCTCCGGAGTCGAGGAGGGCGGCCTTTTCCTGATCCGAATGGCGCGCCGAAAGGACGACGATGGGGACGTTCGACAAGCGACGGAGCTCGGTGCAGACGTCGATTCCCTGGCGGTCGGGCAGGCCGAGATCGAGGATGATGAGCGACGGCTTGCCGGTGACCGCGAGATCGATTCCCTCTTGGCCGCTCGCGGCCTCGAGCACCCGGGTCACCTCGTCGCGCAGGGCATTGCGCACCGCGCGCCGGATCTGCGGCTCGTCGTCAACGATGAGGACGGATGAGGAGGGTGTCACAGTACATCTCGGCGCGGCCTCGCCAGGCGGGGTGCCCGCCTCTCTTCCGCTTCTTGTATCACCCCTCGTCGTCGGCCGGCAAGCGCGGTAGGCTTGTCGGATGCCGACGAGCACCGTCGAGGACTATCTCAAGTGCATCCTCCTGGCCCAGGACCTCGATCCCGAAACGCTGGTCTCCATGGGCCACATCGCCGCCGCCCTCACCGTGGCGCCGGGGACGGTGACCGCCATGGTGAAGACCCTGGCCGACAGCGGCCTCGTCGCCTACGAGCCTTACAGCGGCGTGCGCCTGACGCCAGCCGGCCGCCAGCTCGCGGCGCACGTCCTGCGCCGCCACCGGCTGATCGAGCTGTTCCTGGTGCAGGTGATGGGCATGGACTGGAGCGAGGTGCACTCCGAGGCCGAGGAGCTGGAGCACGCGGTCTCCGACCGTCTGATCGAGCGCATCGACGAGATGCTCGGCTATCCCTCCGTCGATCCGCACGGCGATCCGATCCCCGACGTCCATGGTGTCGTCGCCGCTCCTCTCCTGCCGAGCCTGCTGACCTGCGCCGCCGGCGTGGTCCTCCGCGTGGCGCGCGTGGCGGATCAGAGCCGCGACTTCCTGCAGCTCGTCGAGCGGCGCGGCCTGAAGCCGGGCAGCGGCGTGCGCGTCGAGCGCCGCGACGAGGCGGCCGACACCGTCGACCTGCGCCTGGAGTCCGGCGAGCCCTTGAGCCTGGGGAATCGCGCCGCGTCGAAGATCTTCGTCGAGCCGGCGTAGGCCGCGACGCTCTCCTCACGGGACCCGAAACCAGCGTGCCCGCGCCAGCATGCCGAGGCGGGCGAGGAGCCCGATCTGGGGCGGCGACGCGAGGAGGTCACCCTCGGCGTTCTCGATGCCGGTGACCAGGCGCAGCGCGGCCAACAGGCAGAAGATTGCGCCACGGCGGTAGTCCGGCGGCAGCTCGATCAGGCTGCGCGCCGCGCGCAGCAGACGCGGGCGGAGGCGGGCGCATTCCCGCTGCGCCACCGCGGCGACCCGCCGCGGATCGGGGCGGCCGCCGCGTCCCTCGCGATCGCCGCCGAGAACGCTCCAGTCGTCGGGCAGCTCGCTCTCCGCCAGGGGAATGCGGTTGCGGTCGATCTCGGCGCCCAGGACCTGCAGCGTGCGCATCCGCACCAGGGCACCGAGGAAGGCGCCGACCTCGGCCGAGGGCGCTTTGCCGAGGAGCGCGGAGGCCGCCGCCCGCGCCAGACGCTCGGCGTTTTCCTCGGCCTCCAGCGGTGTCGCGGGGCGCGCGCGGATGGCCCGCCGCCGGGCACATGCCGAAAGCTCGTCGAGCGCGGCGGCGGGCCAGGCCCGGCGGCGATGCTCGCGTGCCATGCGCACGAAGATGGGCTGTCCAACCGGCTGGCCGCCCAGGGCCAGCTCCAGAGCGATCTCCCACCGGTTGATCTGGGCGAGCTTCTCCCCTTCGACTCCGTGCTGGCGTGCGAAATCGAAGAGCGTGTGGGCGAAGGCGAGGAGCGTCTGGACCCGCTGCCGCTCCAGCGACGGGAGCAGGAGGAGCGCGGGAGCGAAGTCGCCCAGCATCCCGCGGCAGACCTCGGCGCACAGCGCCAGAGCCTTCTCCTCGTCGCAGTCGCCGGCCGGCTCGCGGACCTCCTCGTCGAGGCGGCTGTGGCGGCTGCGCGCCAGGGCGTCGGCCCGCCACTCCTCTCCGGCCGGGTGCTGCTCGCGGGGCCGCGGGGAGCCCGGAGCGTGGGGCGGCTCGGCGGGCGAGGGCATCGGGCGTGCGCTGGTTCCCTGGTCGTGCTGCCGCAGGTCAGCGGAGCCCGAGCTCTTCGAGCGACGACGCGACGAGAACTTGTTCAGAGAGCCGTGTCAGTCGCCGCGGGGAGACGATCGCTTCGATCGTTTCGCGCACGTTCTCCGGCAGCGGGCCGAACCGTCGTTCGAGGAGATGTAGCAGGATCTGACGCATGCCATGCTCCCGCCCTTCCTTCCGACCCTCCTGCCGCCCCAGCTTGAAGCCCTCTGCTTTGATGCGCTGTGACCACGTCATCTGCACGGCTCGAACCTCCTGGTGCGGTCCATGGGTGGCCAGGGTCTCAAAAACCCGGACCTCCTCACGGGTCAATTCTAGATACATTTCAACGCAATCCGCCAGCAGAAGCTTGCGGTCCTCGTCGAGGTCGGACTGCGCGATGCGGCGCAGGCAGGCAAGCTTGTGCTCGGGTCGGCTCCAAGGCCCCGGTTGCATGAGCGAGGCGAGGGCCCAGGCCAGGGGCTCTGGCCGTTCCAGGTACTCTGCAGCGGAACAGCCACTGAGACCTAAGGTGACATAGCGGAAATCCGTGAAAGCCGGACCCGAGAGATGGCTCTCCAGAGGCGCCGCGAAAACCCCGCCCCGCCGCGCCCGCAAACAGACCAGGATCGAGAGGACCTGGCCGTCGTGCCGCCCCTGGATCTGACCGTGATAGCCACGCAGCCGCTGAGGCATCGAGCTGCGCTTGCGCGCTTCGATCTCGACATGAATCAGCAACGAGCTGCGAGTCCCCCGCAGGGGGACTCTGGCCAGCAGATCCGCCTCCCGGCGACCGCCCCGCGGCCCTTCGAGGAAGAACTCCTTGTCCAGAAAGGCGATGGCGGAGAGACGCAGCCGGGGGACCACCTCCGGCACGGTCAGGCGTAGAAGGTCCGGCAAGAAGGTCCGCAAGAGGGTCTTGAACAGCGGATCATGGCGCATACCCCTCTATAAGACGGATTTCGACCCGCCAATCTGACAAGTTTTTTCGGTCGCCGTCGAAAAAACCTGCCGGGCGCCGCCCTACGCCAGCAGCCGCAGGAGCTCGCGCTGGGGCTCGCCGCCGGTGATCTCGGCGGCGGCCGGGGTGAGGGCGACGTTGATCTCGCTACGGACGCCGAAGTCGCCTGCGATGTAGATTCCGGGCTCGATCGAGAAGCCGGTCATCGCCATCAGACGGCGGGTGTCGTGCGTCTCCAGGTTGTCCATGTTGGCGCCCTGGCCGTGGTCGGAGGTGCCGATGGAGTGGCCGGTGCGGTGGAAGAAGAGGTCGCCGTGGCCCGCGTTGCGGATCACTTCGCGGGCGGCATCGTCCACCTCGAAGCCGTGGACGGGCCGGTGCGGGTAGCGGCTGCGCACCAGCTCCCAGGCGGCGTCGCGCGCTCCCGACACGACGGAAAAGATCTCGCCCTGGCGGTCGGTCGGCGAGGCTGCGCAGACGCCGCACCAGGTGATGTCCGCATAGACGCTGCCCGGCCGCTTCTCCTTGGCCCACAGGTCGATGAGCAGGAAGTCCCCGGGCTTGATCGGATCGCTGTGCCCCGGCCCGGGCTGATAGTGCGGATCGGCGCTGTGCGCGTTCACGCCGACGATGGGATCTCCCTCGCTCCACAGGTCCGCCTGCTCGAAGGCGTCCAGGATGGAGCGCTGCACGGCGTACTCGTCGCTCACGTCGCCGCGCCGGACCATTTCCCCGACCCGCTGAAAAGCCTCCAGGACGATGCGGTGGAGATGGACGTTGGCCCGCCGGTGGCCGGCGAGCTGCGCCTCGCTCCAGGTGGCGGCGAACTGCTGCGCCAGGTCGGCGGAGGAGGCCAGCTCCACCCCCGCATCAGCGAGCAGCTCGGCGGTGCCGGCGTCGAGACGTGACACCGAGGGGAGCTCGTTCCGCCGGCTGTACTGGGCGGCGAGGCGCCGGAAGCCGCTCACCAGCTTCGCGATCTCCTCACGGTGCTTCTGCCAGGTCAGATACATCGACTTGCCGCCCGGCAGGTGATCCAGCATGGCGGGCTCGAGGACGTGCACCAGCTTGCGCGGCTCGCCCTGCCGCGGCACCAGGTAGTAGCAGCGCCGGGTCACCAGCTTGGATTCGTCGTTGAGCCCCAGGAGGTCGAGCCCGATCGGGTCGTTGCGCTGGAAGCAGGCGAAGAACCAGCCGTCCAAGCCGGCGTCGGCCAGGGCGGACTGAATCTCGGGAATGCGTTCGGCCAGCATGTCCTCTCCTTCGCGGTTAGACTCCCACCGGCGAGAGTATCAAAGCGCCGCGGAGGTGCGCCCGCGATGCCGACGACGACACGGACGAAAAGGACGGAGAGGACGAACAGGACGCACAGGCTGGCCCCTGGGGCTCTGCTCGCCGCTTTGGCCCTCCTCGGCTGCGCCGGCGCACCGCCGGCGGCCAACCCGGCGCCCGCGGCCGCGGCGGCTGTTGCGACGCCGCCGGCAGCCGTGGCGCCCCCTCCGCCACCCCCGCCGCCGGCTCCGGCCATCCCTCTGTCCCGCCTCATCTGTACGGTCCAGGAGGCCCGACGCGTCTCCTTCGCGGATCTCGGCGTGCCCGCGGGCAGCCGCGCCGTGGACGTCGCTCTCGGCAGGGACCGGGTGTGGGTCCTGTTCACCCCGGCTCTGCTGGTGGGGCTGCCGCGCGCCGCCGAGCAGCGCGAGCCGGTGGCCGTCGCCGAATACGGAGCGCTGGAGGAGGTGGAGATGATCCCCGGACCGCGGCCGGACGCCTGGCGGTCGGTGTCGGCGGACCCCTGGGACGGCACGCTCTGGCTGGCCGGCCCTTCCGGCCTCTGGCGCCGCCGGCCCGGGCGCCGGCCCGAGCCGGTGGCGGTGGCCGGCGCCAAGGGCGGCTTCCGGGGTGTGGTGGCCGGGCGCGGCGCGGTCTGGGCGGCGCCGGACTGCTCCGATCATGCGGTCTGGAAGCTCGACACCAGAGGCAAGGTGCTGGCGACCGCCCTGCCGCAGCCGGGCGGATCCCCTTGCGCGAGCGCCGATCTCGAGCGGGGCTGGAGCGGAGATCTCCTGGCCTTCCTCCCCGGTGCCGGCGGGGGCGGCGAGGTCTTCCGCCTGAGCTTCGACGGGAGCTGGCAGCCGGCGGAGGACGCCGTGGCCGTCCCGGTGCCCCCACCGGCCGGTGGCTCGCTGGTCACCTGGTTCTTCTGGGGACCCGAGGCCCTCTCCCTGGGCGTCGCGCCGGGAGACAGGCCGGACGAACCCCTGCTCTACCGCCGGGTGGACGGCCGGGTGACGGCGTTCCACGAAGACTGCGGCGCGGGCAACTCGCTCCTCCGCGTGGCGGGCGACGCCCGCGGCTGGGCTGCGCTCACCGGCGAGTGGCTGTTGGTCGGTGAGCACCAGCGGCCGCAGACCGGTTCGCATTAGAATCGACGGTCGCGTGCTCTCATCCGAAGGAGGAAAGGACGTATGAACAGCATCATCCGGTTTTCGCAGAATTTCCGGAGCCAGTGCGCGTGCGCCGCGTTCGCCCTGGCCCTGGCTTTTTTGGCTGCCGGTCCGCTCCGCGCGGTCGGCGAAGGGCGCATCCTGGGCACCGTCGTGGATGCGGCCGGAGCCCCGGTGTCCGGCGCCAAGGTCCTGCTCAGCCGGCAGGGGACCAGCTACAAGCAGGAGAAGAAGACCGACGGCAAAGGCACGTTCACCCTGCTCGTCCTGGACGCCACCAGGGAATACCAGATCCACATCGAAAAGGAGGGCTTTCTGCCGGTCGACGAGCCGGTCAAGGCGAAGATCGAGGACACGGTTCGCTTCACTTACACGCTCCAGCCGGCCGTCGCCAAGGCGGCCGACGCGCAAGCCCTGACCGGCGAGGGCAAGGCGGTTCTCGCCTACAACGAAGGGGTCGCGAAGCTCCAGGAGAAGGACAAGGCCGGGGCCGTCGCCAAGTTCGAGGAGGCGGCGACGCTGAACCCCAAGCTGCCCGATGCCCAGGTGGTGCTCGCCGAGCTCTACCTCGACCAGGGGAAGAACGCCGAGGCCATCGCCGCCGCCGACCGCTACCTCGCCTTGCAGCCCAACGCGCCGCGCGGCATCTCCGTCCAGTACGACGCCTATGTGGCCCTGGGCGACACGGCCAAGGCGGACGCCGCGCTCGAGGCCCTCATCAAGGCCGATCCCGGCCGCGAGACGGCGGTTCGGCTGCTCAACAAGGGAGTCACCCTGTTCAACGCCAGCAAGGTCGACCAGGCGATCCAGGTCTTCCAGCGCGTCCTCGAGGTCGATCCCACGCTCGCCAAGACCCATTACATGCTGGGCCTCTCCTATGCCAACTCCGGCGACAACGCAAAAGCCAAGGAGCATCTCGCGAAGTTCCTGGAGCTGGCGCCCAACGACGAGAACGCCGCCACGGCCAAGGAGATGCTGGCGGAGATCGAGAAGAGCAAGAAGTAGCCCTCACCGCGGCAGTCGCAGGAGGGCTTCGCAGCCGCGGCCCTCCTTGCGGTTCTCCAGGGTCAGCGTGCCGCCGTGGGCCTCGGCGATCTGCCGGCTCAGCACGAGGCCGATGCCGCTCCCCTCCTGCTTCGTGGTGTAGAAAGGGACGAAGAGGTTGTCCGGGTTGGTGAGCCCCGGGCCTTCGTCTTCGACCCGCACCTCCACGAAGGCGCCGGCGACCCTCCAGCCGACGCCGACGCCGCCGTCGGTGAGCAGGGCGGCGTCTGCGGCGTTGCGGATCAGGTTGATGAGCAACTGCTCGATCTGGTCCGCGTCGCCATCCAGCGTGACGCGCGGACCGCGTTCGACGAAGACGGGGAGGCGCGTTTCGAGCGCTGCGATCCGCTGGATCAGCAGCGCCAGGTCGAAGGGCGCCAAGCGGGGCGGCGGCAGCTTGGCCAGGCGCGCGTACGCGGCCATGAAGCGGATCAGCGCCTCGGAGCGGTTGCCGATGATGGCGAGGCCGCTCAGCATGTCGTCCTTCCAGTCGTCCGGTTGGCGTTCCAGCAAAAGGCCGAGGGTCGCGGCCATCGAGTGGATCGGCGCCAATGAATTGTTGAGCTCGTGGCCGAGAACGCGGATCAGCCGCTTCCAGGCCTGGCGCTCCTCCTCGCGCAGGGTGCGGCTCAAGTCGGTGATCACCAGCAGCTTGTGTGGCAGACCCTGTTCGCGGAACAGGCTGCGGCGGACCTCCCAGCGGCCGGGACCGCCGGGAAAAGTCATCGCCGTGGTGCGCACTTCCTCGCCGTCGAGGAGCTCGCCGAGGCCGAGCGATGGCGCGGCGCGGCCGAGCAGGCGGTCTGCGTTCTCCTTGACCAGGCGCTCCCCGGCGCGGTTGACCAGCCGGAGCCGCTCCTGGTCGTCGAAGGCGAAGACGGCGACGTCGACCTCCTCCATGACGCGGTGCAGGAGAGCGGTGGCCTCCACCGCGCCGAGGCGCTGCTCGCGCAGCGTCTGGGCGATGGCGTTGACCTCGTGCATCACCTGGCCGAGGGCGTCCGCCTGCTCCGGCAGCCGCGCGCGCAGCGAGAAGTCCCCCTCGCGCACCGCACCCAGGAGGTTCGCCAGCGTGTTCAGCGGGCGCACGACCCTGTTCCGCAGCCCGGCGGCGAGCTTCCACCAGACGAAGAGGAGCGCCACCGCCACCGCTGAGACGATGCGGTTGTTGTAGCCCCCGGACCAGAGCAGGAGAAGGGTTGCCGCGAGGGCCGGCAGGCCGGTGGCCAGCGCGAGCAGCCAGATGCGATTCTCGAAGGTCAGCCAGTGTTCGAGCCGCAAGAAGCGGAGGAGGCGAGGCCAGCGGCCGGAGCGATGCAGCGGCTCGCGAGGCCCGGTGTCCGCCGGTTCCCCGGCGATGGCAGGCCGGTCGTCCAGGCTAGAGTCCATGCTTCTCGAGCCGCCGGTAGAGGGCGCTGCGCGACAGCCCGAGTGCCTGGGCCGCCTGGCTCACGTTCCCGCCGTAACGGGCGAGCGCCTTCTGGATGAGAACACGCTCGACCTCCTCGAGCGGCATGTCCTCCATGGCGGCGCCGGCGGGTGGCGCCGTCTGCAGCCCGAGATCGCGCGCCCGCACCCGCTCGCCGGTGGCCATCAGCACCGAGCGTTCGACGGCGTGGTCGAGCTCGCGCACGTTGCCGGGCCAGGAGTGGGCGAGGAGGATCTCGATGGCCGGCTCGTCGAAGCCCGAGAGCGGCTTGCGGTAGCGCTGGGCATGCTGGTGCAGGAAGTGCTCGGCCAGCGGCAGGATGTCGTCCCGCCGCGCTTTGAGCGGCGGCAGGCGGATCTCCACCGTGTTGAGGCGGAAGAGGAGGTCCTGGCGAAAGCGCCCGGCGGCCACCTCCTCGCGCAGGTCGGCGTTGGTCGCCGACACCACGCGCACGTCCGCCGTGCGGGTCTTGGACGACCCCAGGCGCTCGAATTCGCCGGTCTCCAGGACGCGCAGGAGCTTCGCCTGCTGCGCCAGGGAGATGTTGGCGATCTCGTCGAGGAAGAGCGTGCCGCGGTCCGCCAGCTCGAAGCGGCCCACCCGGTCCGCTTTCGCGTCGGTGAAGGCGCCGCGGACATGGCCGAAGAGCTCGCTCTCGAACACCGACTCGGCGAAACCGCCGGTGTTGACCGTCACCATCGGCAGGCCGGCGCGCTGGGACACGGCATGGAGAGCCCGCGCGACGACTCCCTTGCCGGTGCCGTTGTCGCCGGTGATCAGCACGTTGGCCTCCGAGGGCCCCACCCGCGCCACCAGCTCCAGGACCGGCTGCATTTCCGGAGAGCCGGCGATGAGGATCGGATGGCTGCCGTCGGCGCCGTCGCGCAGCAGCTCGTTCTCGGCCTCCAGCCGTTTGCCGCGGCGCAGCGCCCGGCTGAGGTCGACCTGGGTGCGCAGGATGGAGAGCAGGCGGTTGTTCTCCCACGGCTTCTCGACGAAGTCGCGGGCGCCCTGGCGCATCGCCTCCACGGCGAGCCCGACGCTCGCCCAGGCGGTCATCACCACCACGGGGAGCGCGTCGTCGATCGCGCGCAGGCGGGCGAGCAGGTCCAGGCCCTCGTGGCCGGAGGTGGTGTCGCGCGTGTAGTTGAGGTCCATGAGGACGACGTCGAGCTCCCGCGTGGTCACCGATTGCACGACCTCCACCGGGGAGGCGGCGGTCTCCGTCTCGTAGCCTTCCGCCTTGAGGAGCAGGCGCACAGCCTCGCGGACCTCGCGCTGGTCGTCCGCGATCAGCGCGCGGGGCTTGCGGTGCGCGGGAGAGGGCGAGGCCATGGGAAAACTCTACCTGAAACAAAAAAAAGAGGCTGCCGCACCCGCGGCAGCCCTGGAGGGAAACGGTGATCGTGGTGTGTTGCTAAACGGCGAATCCGCGCTGCTCGACCTCGCGCTGGTCGACTTCGCGCTGGACTCCCTGCTCCTCCTCGACGACACGACCGTCGAAGAGGTGAATCGAACGCTCCGCGTACCGCGCGAAGCGGGGATCGTGAGTGACCATGCAGATCGTGGCGCCTTCCTTGTGCAGCTCTTCGAGCAGCTCCATCACCGACTCGCTGTTGCGCGAGTCGAGGTTGCCGGTGGGCTCGTCGGCGAGCAGGATCGAGGGCTTGCCGACCACGGCGCGGGCGACGGCGACGCGCTGCTGCTGGCCGCCGGAGAGCTGCGAGGGGTAGTGCTTCATGCGATGCGACATGCCGACGCGCTCGAGCGCTTCCTGCACCCGCTCCTTGCGCTCCTTGGAGGGCATGCCGCGATAGGTCAACGGCAGCTCGACGTTCTCGTAGACCGTCAGGTCGCCGATCAGGTTGAAGGCCTGGAAGATGAAACCGATTTCCTGGTTGCGGATGCGGGCGCGCTCGCTGAACGAAAGGTCGGCGACCTGCTTGGTGTTCAACCAGTACTTGCCGTCCGAGGGCGTGTCCAGGAGGCCCAGGATCGACAACAGCGTCGTCTTGCCGCAGCCGGAAGGACCGGCGATCGAGACGTACTCGCCGTTCTTGATCTCGAGGTGGATCCCGGACAGGGCGTGGGTCTCGACTTCGTCGGTCAGGAAGACCTTCGTCACGCCGTCGAGGTGGATGAGAGACTCACTCGGATTCATCGGTTTCCTCCATCGGTTCTTTGCCGTCTAGCGTTCGATCACTTCAAGCGGATGCGTTCGAAGCCGTCGTACTGCGACGTGTCGGACAGGATGACCTCGTCGCCCACCTTGAGACCATCGACGATCTCGACCGTGTTGACCGACGTCCGGCCGAGCGTGACCGGGACGCGGATCGCCGCGTTCCCGTTCTCGACGATCTTGAACATCTCCACCTTGCTGCTCTGCTGCCCGAAGGCCGGCCGGCCCACGAAGAGCACGTTGTCCAGGCGCTCGATCTGGATGGTGCCGTCGACCGACAAGTTGGGACGCGCGCCGGGAGGCAGCGGCCCGTCGAGCGCGACGTCCATGGTCACCGTGCCGTCCTGCGACGACGGCGCGATGCGCTCGATGTGGCCGGGAACGATCCCGTTGCGCGTATCGATTTGCGTCAACATGCCCTTCTTGGCGTCCTTCGCCTGGGTTTCCTGGATGTGCAGCTCGGCTTTGAGCAGCTCGGGCCGCGCCACCCGGGCGAGGTTGGTGCCCGCGGGCACCCGCTGGCCGACCTGGACCGGCAGCTCCTGGAGGACGCCGGGGATGCCGGCGCGCACCTTGAGCGATTCGACCTGCCGCCGCCGCAGATCGTAGAGAGCGCGGAGCTGGGCGACGCGGGCCTGCTGGGCCGCGATCTGCGCCTGGTTCGAGCTCTCGGTCTGGACGTAGCGCTCTTTTTCGATCTTGGCCTGCTTGTTGAGCTGGTCGAAGCGCAGACGCGACAGCTTGAGGGTGAGCTCGGGGATGATCTGATCGTCATACAGCTTCTGGTCGGCTTCGACCTGCAGCTTGGCCTGCGCGGCCTGCGACTCGGCCGCCGCCATCTGCGCCTGCTGGTTGAGCAGCGAGCTGGTGAGCTGGGCCTTGAGGTTCGCGGCATCGGCTTCGCCGGCCCGCAGGTTCGACTCCGCTTCGAAGGCGTTCTGCTCGATCTCGGGGCTGGTGAGCTCGACCAGCACGGTCTCCGGGGTCACCGTGACGCCAGGCAGCGATGGGATGCGCTCGACGCGGCTCTCGAGCGGCGCCGCGATCCAGCGGATGTCGACCGGCACCAACTGGCCCGGACCGCGCACCTCGCGCAGCATGGGGCCGCGCTGCACCTTGCCGCGGAACAGGGTTTCCGCGTCGACCTGGGGAGCGGCCGGCTGCAGCCGCGAGATGCCGACGGTGACACCGCCGACCACGATGGCGAGCGCTGCTATGATGATCATGCGCCGCAAGCGGCGCTTTTCGACTTGTCCGGTGCGGGGCTTGTCCATAGTCTCCTCGGGCCGAGCCCCTTTTA
>Ga0075426_10000063_pt1 | contig 67459 bp, 50 predicted proteins | sample SoiMethybrSBSTD5_FD_75304 | JGI IMG/M metagenome (GOLD analysis project Ga0075426, IMG submission 75304) | Bulk soil microbial communities from a Populus tree surrounding site in Tennessee, USA - Soil MetaG P. TD hybrid SBSTD5 | ecosystem: Environmental > Terrestrial > Soil > Tree plantation... | reverse complement strand
CCCTTCGTCGCCAGGACCTTGGTGATCGCCGCCGTCAGCGTGGTCTTGCCGTGGTCGACGTGACCGATCGTCCCGACGTTGACGTGCGGCTTCGAACGCTCAAACTTCTCCTTGCCCATGATCCCTCCTCAGCTTCCTAAAAGGGCGACCACACAGGGGCGCCCCTGCTACCCGGCGGCCTTCGCGACGACTTCCGTCTCGACGCTCTTCGGGGCCTGCTCATACGCCGAGAACTGCATGCTGTAGTTCGCGCGCCCCTGGGACAGCGAGCGCAGGTCGGTGGCGTAGCCGAACATCTCCGAGAGCGGCACCTTGCAAGTGATCACCTGGGCGTTGCCGCGCGCCTCCATGCTCTGGATGCGCCCGCGCCGCGAGGTGATGTCGCCCACCACCGAGCCCATGTACTCCTCGGGAGTGGTGATCTCGACGCTCATGATCGGCTCCATGAGCACCGGCCGGGCGCGCTTGCAGGCGTCCTGGAGCGCCATCGAGCCGGCGATCTTGAACGCGATCTCGGACGAGTCGACGTCGTGATAGCTGCCCTCGTAGAGGTCGACCTCGATGCCGGTCATCGGGTAGCCGGCGAGCGGTCCCGTCTCCATCGCCTCGTGGATCCCCTGGTCGATCGGCTTGATGAACTCCTTGGGGATCGATCCGCCGACGACCTTGTTGTTGAAGACGTACTCCGCCTCGGGGTGCGGCCGGATGCGGATCTTGGCGTGGCCGTACTGGCCGCGGCCGCCGGTCTGCCGCACGTACCGTCCCTCGCCCTCGGCCTCGGTGGTGATCGCCTCCTTGTAGGCCACCTGCGGCTTGCCGACGTTGGCGCCGACGTTGAACTCGCGCACCAGGCGGTCGGTGATGATCTCCAGGTGCAGCTCGCCCATGCCGGAGATCAGGGTCTGCCCGGTGTCCGGGTCGGTATGGACGCGGAACGTCGGATCTTCCTGCATCAGCTTGGCCAGCGAGTGGCCGAGCTTCTCCTGGTCGGCCTTCGTCTTCGGCTCGATCGACACCGCGATCACCGGCTCGGGGAAGTTCATCGCCTCCAGGATCACCGGGTTCTTCTGGTCGCAGATGGTGTCCCCGGTGGTGACGTTCTTCAAGCCCACCGCGGCGGCGATGTCGCCCGCCCACACCTCGTCGATCTCCTCCCGCTTGTTGGCGTGCATCTTGAGCAGGCGGCCGATGCGCTCGCTGGTGCCCTTCTTGGCGTTGAGCACCGAGGTGCCCGAAGAGACGTGCCCCGAATAGACGCGGAAGAAGGCGAGCTGGCCGACGAACGGATCGCTCATGATCTTGAACACCAGGCCGGCGAAAGGCTCCTTGTCGTCGGAGTGGCGGATCACCTTCTTGTCGCCGTGCGGGTCGAGCCCTTCGATGGGCGGGATGTCCAGGGGCGAGGGGAGGTAGTCCACCACCGCGTCGAGGAGCGGCTGCACGCCCTTGTTCTTGAAGGCGCTGCCGCAGATCACGGGCTGCACCTGGTTGGCCACCGTCGCCCGGCGCAGCGCGGCCCGCAGCTCGTCGTTCGTGACCTCCTCGCCCGAGAGGTACTTCTCCAGGAGCGGATCGTCGGTCTCGGAGATCGCCTCCACCATCTGCTCGCGCATCTTGTGGGCGCGATCCAGATAGTCCTCGGGGATCGCCGTCGTCTCGTAGTCGGCGCCCAGGGTCTCGTCCTTGTAGTAGATCCCCTTCATCTCGATCAAGTCGATGATCCCCTTGAAGGTCTCTTCCTTGCCCCAGGGGAGCTGGATGACGACGGGATTGGCGGCGAGGCGGCTGCGCATCATCGAGACCGTGCGGTCGAAATCGGCGCCGACGCGGTCCATCTTGTTGATGAACGCGATGCGCGGCACGCGGTAGCGGTCGGCCTGGCGCCACACCGTCTCGGACTGCGGCTCGACGCCGGCCACCGAGTCGAACACGGCGACGGCGCCGTCGAGCACGCGCAGCGACCGCTCCACCTCGGCCGTGAAGTCCACGTGGCCGGGGGTGTCGATGATGTTGATCCGGTGGTTGATCCCGTTGCGGGTCCAGAAGCAGGTCGTGGCGGCGGACGTGATGGTGATGCCGCGCTCCTGCTCCTGCACCATCCAGTCCATGGTCGCAGTCCCCTCGTGCACCTCACCGATCTTGTAGTTCACACCGGTATAGAAAAGGATGCGCTCGGTCGTCGTCGTCTTACCGGCGTCGATATGGGCCATGATGCCGATGTTGCGCGTCTCTTTGAGAGGTACTTGCCTTGCCATGGTCCTACCCGTCTCTTCCTGGTTCTCTCCGCGATCAGTGCTGGGGGCTGCCGGCGATCGGATGGGGTGGGCGGTGGGGCGGGTTGCGCGGCCTACCAGCGGTAGTGCGCGAACGCCTTGTTGGCCTCGGCCATCCGGTGCGTGTCTTCCTTCTTCTTGATGGCGCCGCCGCGGTTCTCCGCGGCATCCATCAGCTCCCCGGCCAGGCGCGCGCGCATCGTCTTCTCGCCGCGGCTCTGCGCCGTCTGGATGATCCACCGCATCGACAGCGCCAGCTTGCGGCTGGGTCGCACCTCGACCGGCACCTGGTACGTCGAGCCGCCGACGCGCCGCGACTTCACCTCCACCGCGGGCTTCACGTTCTCGATCGCCTTCTTGAACACCTTCATCGGATCGTCGCTCGTCTTCGTCCGGATCGCCTCCAGGGCGTCGTAGAGGATGCGCTCGGCGACGGACTTCTTGCCGTCCCGCATCACGACGTTGACGAACTTCGTCACGAGCTGCGAGTTGTACAGCGGGTCCGGCAGGACCTCGCGCTTCGGAATCTCTCTCCGCCTCGGCATCGCTTCCTATCTCCTTCTGCCGTCCTAGGACTTCGGCCGCTTCGCGCCGTACTTGGAGCGCCCCTGCCGCCGGTTTTGCACGCCGACCGCATCCAGGGTGCCGCGGATCACGTGATAGCGCACGCCCGGGAGGTCCTTCACGCGGCCGCCGCGGATCAGCACGATCGAGTGCTCCTGCAGGTTGTGGCCGACCCCTGGGATGTAGGTGGTCACCTCGATACCGTTGGTCAACCGCACGCGGGCGACCTTGCGCAGCGCCGAGTTCGGCTTCTTGGGCGTCTGCGTATAGACGCGCACGCAGACTCCCCGCTTCTGCGGCGAGCTCTGCAGGGCCGGGCTCTTGGTCTTCGCCACCACGCGGGCGCGGCCCTTGCGGACCAATTGATGAATCGTAGGCATGCGTCCAGATCTCCTCGATCCGTTGTTTCCAGTGACTGACACGGAGCGACACAGTCGCAGCCCCATCCGCGTACGATCCCGATGATGGGTCTGGCGGCCAACACTCCGGCCCCGAACCTTGTTCAGGGTATGGTCTTCCGGCAGAAGACGACCCGCCCCGGCCCCTGGCGGGACCCTCGGCGGCGAAACCCGCAGATACTAACTGAAAGCCGAGGACGGCGTCAACTCCGTCGCGCCTCGACCTCACGTGGTCGGCAGCGGGAGAGCGGAGTATAGCGAGGGCAGGGAGCAGGCGCAAGGGGGCGACAGGGCGCGCAGGGCGCGACGGTGACCGTCGGCAAGGTATAGACTCGGTTGAGACTGCCGGAGCCCATGCCATGAGCCGAGCCGCCCAAGCCTCTGTTCCGTACCCCCACCTCGAAGTGGATGCCAGTGGAGCACCGGTTCTCACCGGGACGACCATGAAGATCGCGGAGCTGGTCATGGCCCAGCGAGCCCACGGCTGGAGCCCCGAGGAGCTGCACTTCCAGTTCCCAGAGCTGCCGCTCGGCCAGATCCACTCTGCCCTGGCCTACTACTGGGATCACAAGCAGGAGCTGGATCAGGACATCGAGCGGCGCACCCGCAGGGCCGAGGAAATCCGCCGCGAGATCGAGCCGAGGTCGGCCCCGCTGATGGAAAAGTTGCGGGCAGCCGCAGAGCCGGAAGAGCTCAAGAGTCAAGTCGTGTACCTGCCGATCTGAAACGCCGAGCGACTGCCTCCAGATTCTCCGACTGAAGGAGAACCTGCCACACAAGCCTCGCTGCCCGGGCGGGGGCTCCCCTCTCCCGGCCGGCGGGGGGGCGATGGGAGAGGGGCCGGGGGTGAGGTCCTACCCCCTGCGGATCTCCGCGATCAGCCCATGAGTCCTCTCAATCATCTCCGCCGCCCTCTCCCCGAAGCTCTCGAATCCCCGCAACGCCGCCTCGGCGTACTCCAAGGCATCCGCCCGGCGGCCAGCATTCGCGAAGGCCAGGGCCACGTTGAAGCGGGTGTCGGCGGCGCCATAGAGATTGCCTGCCTGCTCATGAAGCTGAATCGCCTCCCGGTAGTGAGGCACCGCGCGGTCGAGGTCCCCCGCACCGCGGTAGACCTGACCGAGCTGGTTGTGCGCCACGGCCAGATCGTTGACAGCATCCGCCGGAAAAAGGTCGAGAGCTTCAAGGTAAAGCCTCGCCGCTTCGTTGAGATGCCGGAGAAGCTCCTCGTCGTTCCGCCCTGCGGCCCGGGCCTCGCGGTAACGCTCAAAGGCAACATGCCCCAACTGCCCAAGGCATCCGCCGCGCCCCAGGCGATCCCGTTCCTCGCGCAGCTCGAGGCTCCTCCGATACTGGCTCTCGGCCTGATCGAGGCCGCGGAGGGCAGGCAGAGCGATGAAGGCATGGCCCAGGTTGAACGCGCAAATCGCCGCCCCAGCCCGGTCGCCGATTCGCTCGGCGAGCTCCAGAGCCTCTTCATAGGCCGGAACGCAGTCCTCTCGCCCCAGCTCGCGGCGGATCTGCCCAAGCGTGTGAAGAGACGCCGCCAGCGTCCGGATCGCGTTCCGCTCCTTACCCTCCAGCTCCTCCGCCGGCCGGGCCAGAGCGGAAGCGGCGCGCCGGCGGTCCCAATCCACATTGACCGTCTGCAATCGCTCGGCCTCGGCCCACTGCCGCTCCTCGCGGGCAAGCCGAACGCGGTACTCCGTGACCAAGCCCCAATCCTCCTCCCGCCCGGGCAACGGCCCGTCATTCACCGGCTCGACGAAGTCCGGCACGATCTCCTCGACCAGCCGCTTCCACTCCGCCCGCCGGCCGGTGTGGTCATAGAGCGTCCGGAGCCCCTGCATGACGCCGGTGATCCGATGCCACCAGCCGTGGAGCCGCGCCAACCGGCGGGCGTGGAGAAGGTTCGCCTCCTCGGCCCGCAGGGCGGCGAGGACGTCACGGTTCCCTGCTCCGTACTCATTGTGGTAATAGTCCCCCAGCCCCCCCATGGCCTCCACGAACGCGCGCACGGCCGCGAGGCCTTCGGCTGGATAGCACCGCTCGAAGAGGCTCTTGAAAAACCAGGGGAGGGCGGGGTGGATCCCGTAATACCCACCGCCGTGGGCGGCCAGGAGCCCCACCTGGGCGGCGCGATCGAGGAGGGCGATGCCGTCCTCCCGGGTCAGACCCCGCACCTCGGGCAAACACCACGAGGCCTCGGGGTCGCCCATGACGCGCAGCACGGCCACGTTCACGAACCCCTGGAACAGGTGGAGCAGGGCGAGCTTCTTCCGTTCCTCGTCCTGGAACGCCTGCTCGAAGCCGTAGGCGAGCGAGGCGCCGAGGGAGCGGGAGCGACCCTCGCCGGCCTCGTCGGGGAAGGCGGCTTCGCCAGAGCGGAGGCGGGCGACGAAGGCTTCGATCTGCTCTTTCGTCTTCAGCTTCTGCCGCAGAGCCTCGCCAGCGAGGACGGTGAGCGTCAGGGGGTTGCCCTGGGCGAAGGAGAGGAGGGGACGCCAGTCTGCGACGTCGGTGAGTTGCCGGCGGCGCTTGGCGGCCAGGGCGCGGACGAGTTGGAGGCTCTCGGTCATCGGCATGGGAGGAACCGCGATGCGGGTGGGCAGATGTCCCAGCCAGGAGCGCTCCTCGCGGCGGGACGTGAGGAGCACCTTCGCCTTCGTGCCGCGGAGCGCCCGCAGGAAATCGAGCAGCTCCGCCTGCTCCTCCGCCTTCCAGGCCGACTCCGTGCCCGCCGGGAAGCCGGCCACCGGCTCGACGTTGTCCCAGATCCAGAGGACCGGGATCTGGGAGAGGACCTGGAGAGCGACCTCTTGGCGGGTCGCGTCGGCGAGCGCCAGCCAGTGGATGCCTGCGTTCTCCAGAGCTGATCCGAAGACCTGGCCGATCCGGTCCAGCACGCGGGGCAGGGGGAGGTAGCGCTCGAAGGTGGTGAAGAGGACGGGGCCTTCGACGCCGCCGGTCAGCGAATACCAGCGGGCGAATTCGGCGGCGGTGGTGGTCTTGCCGCTGCCGGCGTAGGCGTGGAGGAGGACGATCGGGTCGCGGTCGAAAGCGCGGTCGAGGGCGAGGAGCGTCTCGTCGCGGCCGTAGAAGCCGGCGTCGGGCGGCGGCGGGAGGTTCGGATCGAGCCCGCCGGTGGCAGCGGCCGTGTCTCCTGCCGCGACGTGGATTTCCAGTCCGCCCTCGTCCTTGGTCTTGGGGAAGAGCTTGAGCGGCGCCGCCTCGTAGACCACCGGCACCGTCCAGTCCTGAAGCGGCAGTGGCGCGTAGACCACCTCGCGCAACGGGTTGTCCGCCAGGTTCTTGCGCGCCAGCGTCACCGCCTCGCCCAGCGACGCGCCGCGGCCGAGGCCGGCATAGAGCTCGGCGGCGAGACGGGCGGCGGTGACCACGTAGACGTTGTAGCGCATCGCCACCACTCCGGCCGCGCCCGCGTCCATCACCTCCTGCGCGAACGAGCCGAAGGCTCGCGTCTGGGAGTGGGGATCGTCCGCCGAGCCCGGTTGGGCTGAAGGCTCGGCGTGCGCCGAGCGGCAGGCGTTGAGGACGAGGACCGGGGCCTTTGTCTCCGCGAGCAGCTTGCCCAGGGAGGTGCCGTCGATCAGCTCGCCCTCGGGTCGCTCGGGGTTCTCGAACCAAAGATAACCGTGCTTGCCCGACCGCCGCCCCGAGAAAAGGAACGGCGTGAGGCGCCTTGCGAGGCTCGCGAGGGTCTCGGGCTCCTGGATCTCGTCATACAGCCCGTGGCCGTCGAAGTGGACAATGTGGTAGGGATTTTTCTCCCCATGCGCCTCCCGCAGCGTCTTGCCGAGCTGCTCGAAGGTGGGAGGCCGCAGCACGTCCAAGTCATAGGCCTCCCGATTGGCCTCGCTGAGACCGCGGATGAGCTGGCTCGCCACCGAGCGGAACGGCGCGTCGGTAGCCCCCAACGCCCCTCGCGGTCGGCAGATGACCAGGAGGATGCGGATCTTCTTTTTCTTTCCAGGCAGGCGCGGGCTCCGCTCCGAAGGCTGGGGGCGCACGAAGGAGGACACCGTGAGGGCGAGCGCGGAGTCCCTGTCCGGGTCGCGCAGCAGCTCCCAGGGGATCGAGGTGGCTTCGCTGATCCCGGAGACGATCTCGATGCGTGTTTCGGAGAGCCGCTCGCTGACCCGTCCCCAGACGTGGCGCGCCTGGTCGTTCGCCTGAAACACCGCCTTGAACAGCTCCGTCCCCACCTCCGCCATCCGTCCTTCGATCCGACGGGCGATCGCCGGCGCCGGCACCTCGGGATGCTGGAGGAAGTCCTCGAGATACCACCGCAGATCCTCGTCATCCTGAGGCTTCATGCTGAAATCGAACGTCGCCGTCGCCTCGCGCCGGGCGCCGTCTCCTTCGAGGGCGAGGTCCACCCGGTGACGTCCCTTTTCCGCCGCGTGCTGCTTCAGTTGGAGCTGGAGCATGACCGAGTCTACCCTACACGAGCGACGGTTTCTGATCGAGAACGAGGACGTCGCGGGAGCGCGGCAACTCGCGGCCGAGGCGGTCGCCATGTCGGAAGATGACGTCATCGCCTCCGCAGAAAGCCGACATCGGCTCGATGTCTCGGGATCTGAGCCGCTGCAAGTTGACATTGGCTCGATGTCTCGGGATCTGAGCCGCTGCAAGCCGACATCGGCTCGATGTCTCGGGATCTGCGCCAATGAAGCCAGCTTCGTTCACGGGGTGAGAAGCCGAGCGCTGCGGGCCCCGCCGGCCGTGATCCGCCGAGGGGGGCATGGGCGCCACCTACAAGGTGCGCCACCGGCTTCTGGATGAGTGTGCAAGCCTCTCAGGCTGAGACTGTGTAGAATCAGCCTATGAGCAGACGGGCGAGCGCCGAGAAAGCCTGGACGCAGGCCACCGATCCGGAGACCCTTTTGGAGTCCATCCGGTCTTTGATCGAGAACGAGGACGTCGCCAGAGCGCGGCAACTCGCGGCCGAGGCGGTCGCCATCTTCCCGCACGATCCGCAGCTCCAGCAGATGCACCATTTCTTCCGGCCGTACCGAGTCATGCGGTCATCGGCCCGGATTCCCAACCGCAGACGCGCCTTTGCACGCCTCGACGAGGAAGCGCCCGGGCTCAGGGGGCGATGGGTGGCGCTCTCGGAAGATGACGTGGTCGCCTCCGCAGAAACCCTGGAAGAACTGCTCGCCCTCATCCAGCCGATGGCGCTGGAGTTTCCTCCCCTCGTCCACTTCATTGAATAAGAGTCCTGTCCTCTTCGCTCGCGATCGGAGCCCATTCGCGACGGGCAGCGCGCTCTATCGCGACTCCGAGGTGGGGGACCTCGCCGCGATCACCGCAGGTCCTAGTGCAGGTCCAACCCAAGCCCCTTTTGATTCCAGTCCTTTGTGTCCTCGATACGGCTGCCCCGTGGTGTATCTTGAAGCCACACATCGGCAACCTGATTGCCAACGAGCTTGAAGAGGTTCCCGGATCCGTGAGGCTGAGCACTCGGCTGGGAGTGTTCGAAGGGAAACTCTACCGCGGCTGGCTCACTCTGCTGGCAGAGGAGGGTGAGTCCCTCGACATGGAGGCGACGTTTTTTCTCTCCCCCGAATGGCGGGGCAGCAACTTCCTCGGGTATCAAGGCGCGCTCGAACGGATACGGTTCGCCGTCGATCCCCGGGCGAACCTGTTTTACTTTGGCGACACGGGGTGAGAAGCCGAGCGCTGCGGGCCCCGCCGGCCGTGCTCCGCCCCGGCCGGCGGCTACGGTAGACTCGCTCCGTCGTGCCCCTCCCCCCTTCCATCGACGACAAATACGAGCTTCTCGCGAAGCTGCGCGAGGGGGGCATGGGCGCCGTCTACAAGGTGCGCCACCGGCTTCTCGACGAGGTGCGGGTCATCAAAGTGGTGCTCCCGCACGCCGGGCCGGCCTCCGAGCTGCGCGACCGCTTCCTGCGCGAAGCAAGGGCGGCGAGCCGGCTGGGCCATCCCAACGTGGCGCGGATCCTCGACTTCCTGGTCGACGAAGAGGGGCACCAGGTCCTGGTGCTGGAGCACATCGACGGCCTGACTCTCAAGGAAGTCCTCGAGCTTGCCGGACCGCCGCCCCTGGGCCTCGCCGTGGAGATCGCCCGCCAGACGCTGGACGCCCTGGGCACCCTCCACCGGCGCGGCTTCGTCCACCGCGACATCGCGCCGGACAACCTGATGCTCTCCCGCAGCGCAGGAGGCGGCCCTCTCGTCAAGCTCATCGACCTCGGGATCGCCAAGGCGATGGTCTCAGACACTGGAGACCTCGACGCCTCGCTCACCCAGACCGGCATTTTCCTGGGCAAACCGCGCTACGCATCACCCGAGCAGTTCGCGGGCGAGCTGGTGGACGCGCGGAGCGACCTCTACTCCTTCGGCATCGTCCTCTACGAGCTTTTGACGGGCAAGTACCCCTTCCGCGGGCGCACCCTGCACGAGCTGCTCGCCGCACACCTCCACGCCGAGCCGCTCGCTTTTGAAGAGTCCGATCCCGCAGAGCAGGTGCCCGAAGCGCTCCGCGCCGTCGTCCTCCGCCTGCTCGCCAAGCGGCCGGACGACCGGTTCCAGACCGCGGAGGATCTCGCCGCCGCCTTGGCGCCGCTCGCGGTTCCCTGGCCCCCGCAAGCCCTGGACGAGATCCTCGCGCTGCGCCGCCCCGAGCCCGCCCGGCCCGCCGTGGCCTTCTCCGCTCCCGTCGCAGCGGTCGCCACCCGGCGCACCGTGCAGCCGGACTCGCCGCTCCCGGCTGCGGTCGCCGCGCTCGAGCCGGCGCCGCCCTTCCTGTCCGCGCCCGGGTCCCGGTCCCGCCTGCGCCTGACGCCCGCCGCCGTGGCCCTCGGTGTGGCGGCCCTCCTCGCGCTCATGCTCTGGGCAGGCCGCGCGAGCTTTCAGGGCAAGCCGACGGCGCAGGGAAGCCCGGCGCTGCAACAACCCGCGCCCTCGGCTGCCACCTCGACTGCCACGCCTGCCCCGACTCCGCCGGCACCGCCAGCGAGCACGCCGGCCGGTCTGCCACCGGGATACTCCCCGGCACGGCCGGCCGACAAGCCCGAGCCGGTCTATCCGGACCAGGCGGCGGGCACAGGCCTCACCGTGCGCGTCACCGTCGATCTCGAGATCGATGACCGCGGGCGGGTCGTCAAAGCCGTCGCCCCCTTCGTGGACGCCGAGAAGCAGATCCCCTGGGAGCTCTACCGCCCCTTCAAGAATGCCGCCTTGAGAGCCGCCCGCACCCTCCGCTTCGAGCCGGCGACCCGCTACGGCAAGCCCATCCGGGATCGGGTGCGGCTGGTCATCGAGGTGCGGCCACCGTAGCGCTCAACATCAGCGAAACGGCTCTCTGCAGGAACCAGAAAGTGGCCATCGTGCCGATTCCGTAGGCCGGTACGGCCTTGGCCCATTGCGGCCAGGCGACGGGTACCCTGCGAAGCGCCGCGGCGACGAGGAGCACGGCGCCGACGAAGGCGAGCTGTCCCAGCTCGATCCCGACGTTGAAGGAGAAGAGCGCCAGCGGGATCTCCGCCGTGGGCAGGCCGACTTCGGCCAGGGCTCCGGCAAAGCCGAGGCCGTGCAGCAGGCCGAAGCCGGCGGCGACCGCCCAAGGGGCTCTCTGCGTCAGCGTCCGCTTTCCTCGGCGCGCGCTGGTGAGCTCGACCGCGAGGAAGTAGATGCTGAGAGCGATGGCGGCCTCGATCGGGGCCTGCGGCACGTGCACCACGCCCAGCGCGGCCAGGGCGAGCGTGACGCTGTGGCCGGCAGTGAAGGAGGTGATCGTCCACGCCAGCGATCTTCCCCAGCCGACGAGCAGCACCAGGGCCAGCACGAAGAGGAGGTGATCCCGGCCGCTCAGGATGTGCTCGACTCCCAGCACGGCGTAGTCCTTGAAGACCCCGGCACGGCTGCTGTCGGCGTCGATCCTGAAGCTGGGCGCCTCGGCCTTGAGCACACGCCGGATCCGGCGGCCGTCGCGCAGGGTGATGCGCAGGAGCACGTCGGCCTGGCTGCCGGCGATGCCCTCGACGCCCACCGCCTTGCCCGCAAGCCCTCCCGGACAGCGGATCCGCCAGGTGGCGCGGATCCCGGTGCCCTCCTTCTGTACCTGCGGATCGCCCATGCCTTCGCACTCGACCGGCAGCACCGGCCGCATCTGGCTGCCCTGCACGCGGATCACCGGCTGCTTCCACTTGACCGCGGCCTCCTCTGGCGAAAGCTCCTCGATCTCCAGGAGGGAGGGAGCGAACTGGTGGGCCCGCGCCGGGGCGGCGGCGGCGAGGCTCGCGGCGAGGAGGAGGGCCCACAGGAGCAGGCCGCGCGGAGGCCGAGCCGTCACGAGGCGCTCTCCGGCACGACGATGTCGAAGTCGGCGCGCAGCTCGCGCAGCCGCAGCTTGAGCCAATCGTCGGCCAGCTTCTGGAGCAGCGCCTGTTCGACCTGGTCCCGCACGGCCGCGAGCGGCAGGACGCGGGCCGCCTCGAGCTCGTGGACCCAGACCAGGTGGTACCCGTAGTCCGAGGGGATCGGCTCCGACCAGCTTCCGGGCGAAAGCTTCATCACCGCGGTGGCGAAGTTGCCGCCGAGCTCCGACCGCAGGCCCTGCTCGGTCAGCAGCGGCAGGTGCACAGGCGCCGGCGTCTCGTCGGCGAGCGCCAGCGCGGCCGCGAGGTCGAGCTTCTCCGCCCGGATCCGCGCCAGCAGCCGGCGGGCCCTCTCCTCCGCGTCCGGCCGCACGAAGCCGTTGATCGCGACCTGCGAGATGCGGACGCGCGCCGGCCGCGTGAAGTCCGCGGCATGGGCGGCGTAGAACCGTTCGACGATCTCCGGCGCCGGCTTCTGCAGCAGCACGACGCTGCGGATCAACCGCTTGGCGCTGTCGACGAGGATGCGCCGCACCACCAGGTCTCCCTCGCCGAGGCCGAGATCCATGGCCGCTTTCGCCTTCCCGGCCTGGGTCGACTCGTGCGGATTGGCCTCGACGAAGTCGGCGATCTGCGCCAGGCGCGCCTGGGCGGCGGAGTTCTCGTTCATCCCCAAGGCGAGCGCGTACTGGAACAGGACCTCGTCGTCGACCTGCATGTCGACCATCTGCTCCCACTCGCGCCGCGTCGGCCTGCGGCCGGTGTCGGCGACGAAATCCTTGAACGTCGCCTCGAGGCGATGGGCGGGGATCTCGATGCGCCTCTTGTGCGCAACGAGAGCTCCGCCCCTGAGCGCGGTGATGCCGAAGAGCAGAGCCCCGAGCGCCAGCATGTGCAGCGCCGGAGCTTTGAGCCACCTCATTTCCGCGCCACGCCGCTCGTCGTCGCCGGCTCGTACCAGATCGGCGAGGTCCAGGCGCGTTCCTGGATCACCGGCTGCACGAAGGTGTCGGTGGTCTGGTTCGAGCAGCACATGGCGCCCTGGCTCGCCTTGGCCTTCTGGGCGGCGCTCCCCTTCTGGAGCGCCGCGAGCTGGGTGTTGCACTCCGTGGTGTCGAGCGGATCGACCCCGATCCACTTGCGGCACCAGAGGGTGCTGTAGCGGCAGACCGGCTCCTCGAGCACGCGCACGTAGTAGAAGGCGTGCTGCCTGGGGTCGAAGAGAGGGTCCTTCCAGACCGTGCAGAGGCGCTCGCGGCCGAGGTCCGGCTTGGCCTTGCAGGTCTTGGAGTCGAGCTCCGCCTGGGGATTGAGCGCGCTGCCCGCTTCACCGGCCACGGTGTAGACCCGCTCGTGGGTCTTGCCCTGCGCGTCGACCCAGCCCTTGATGATCTGGATCTGCTGCAGCTTGGTCTTGATCTGGTCGTCCCAGGTGGCGGCGGTGATGAAGGTGGGGGCACCGTCCCGGGCGGTGCGGGCGGGCAGGTCGCCGCCCATCGGCACCCCACCCTGGTAGCCGATGTCGACGAAGTCCTTGCCGCAGGCGTCCGCGGGATAGCTCCAGCCGCCGAAGAAACGGACCTTCATCCGCGGGCCGCTCGTGCCGTAGGTCTCCTTGCGCTTGAGCGCTTCGAAGATCGAGTCGCGGGTGTTCTCCTCGGCCCATACGACCGACGGGCCGCCGGTGCTGTTCTGGATCGTCGAGGCCTCCGCCATGGGGTAGGCGTCGTCAATGCCCAAGTGTCCCGGCCACTGCTCGTTCTCCGGGTGCCAGCCCATGACGCCGGTGTGCGAGTCGGAGGCGGAGACCACTCCCATCTTGAAGGGGTTGATGCCGTCGAAGGTCTTCTTCGCGGCGTACTGGATGCCGTCCTTCCAGACGTTGCGCACGTAGGAGCGATCCCCCCAGGTGTCGGGCGCGGCAGGGGCGCCGCTGGAGCTCCCCGAGCCGACGCCCGAGGCCGAGCCGAGAGACTTGCTGTCGAGGATCTCGAAGGCGCAGTGCTCGTCGATGGTGTTGGTGCCGGCGAGGAAGCGCGGGTCGTAGCGGCATTCGCTGGCGCCCTTGTCCTGGTAGATCTCGACCAGGGGCTCCATCTGCAGGTGCCGCTTGGCGTCGGCGGTGTTGTAGGGGTCGAGGAACATGGGCGGGAACACTTTGCCGCCGCCGCCGAGGTTCGAGTTGTGCGGGATGGTGATGAAGTCGCAGCGGCTGGCCTTGCCCGGGGTGACGTTCTTGCCCTTCGTGCAGTCCTCCTCCAGCTTGTTCCAGAAGGGCTGCGGCAGCGGGTGGTTGACCTTGGTGCCCGGCGGCACCGGCCACACCCGCGGCTCGTCGGGCACGATGGCGAGCAGGGTGTCGATCGGCTCCTTGATGGGATCTTTGTTGACCACCACCGCCATGTCGAGAGCATTGACCGGCTTCTTGACCACGCGATCGTTCCTGAAGATCACGTTGCGGTGCCAGTTGTTGAGCAGCGGCGTCGAGGTGTTCTCGTAGGCCACGAAGCTGGTGAAGCTGCACTCGCTGCTGCGGTCGTAGGCCTCCTCGGCGGCCTTCTGGATCTCGTTCCACACCTCCAGCTCGGCCTTGGCGCACAGCTCCGGATTGTTGTTGCACACCGGGAGGTTGGTGTTCTTGCTGATCGCGCCGAGGTTCATGATGGTGAGCTGGGTGAACGCGTTCGAGGCGAGGGTTTTCCCCATGACCGGGTTCAGGGCTCGCAACGGCTCATAGAAGAAGCCGTTGATCATCCGGCACTCCATCGACAGGCTCTCGGGCAGGTCTTTACCGAGGAAGCCCTTGCAGAAACCCATGACGCCGAAGTGCTCGGAGTGGTCGGTCACGGCGCCCCAGTCGAGCGGCTGGTCGATGCAGGGCGTACGGCTCGGACCGCCGCCGACGGGCTCGGTCGCCGGGTCGTTGCAGGAGGCGCGCCGCCTGGGCTGCAGGCCTGAAGGCTCGGGAATGCTGATGGGCGCCTTGCCCTGGGCGAAACGGTAGGCGCCGCGGGGGTCGTTGCCGCTCGCGTAGTCGACGAAGCGGATGCTGGCGTCGAAGGAGAGGCCGGTGTGCAGGTGCGTGGTGCCGAAGAGAGCCTGGCGCTTCGGGTTGTAGTTGCTGCACCGCGGCCGCTCCTCCGTGATCTCGAAAGGAGGCTTCGAGGGAGGCGTCGCAGGCGGCTTCGCAGGCGGCTTTGCGCCGTCGGCGAAGCTCAGTGTAGAGAAGACCAAGACGCCGGTTGCGGCCAGACGAGAGACGGAGCCCACAGCCTGTGATGACTGCATCGGTCACCTCCCGGTCCCGCTAGGCGGGCAGATCCAACAATTTCGCGGGATAGTAGCAGGACGCTCGCGCGATCTCAACCCGGCCACAGCCGCCACACCAACCCACCGCCGGCCAAAGCCAGACCGAAGAGCAACGCGATGCGGGCGAACAGGCGCCAGGCGCCCAGGACGCCGATCACCCCAGCCTTGAAGAGCAGATTGGAAAACGAAGCGAGAAGGATCGCCCGCCAGCCGTCGCCCGCCGCCACGCCGCCGCTGTCCACCAGGCGGGCCGTCGACAGCGTGATGGCGTCCATGTCGGTGAGGCCCGACAGGCCGGCCACCGCGTACAGGCCGGCCGTGCCGAAGCGGTTGCGGGCGTAGGCGACGGCGAGCAGCACCAGGGCATAGAGCGCACCGAACGTGAGGGCGGACTTGAGCTCGGCCGGATTGCCCTGCCGCGGCGGCTCCTGCTCTTCGCTGCGGCCCAGGAACCACGCTCCCACCGAGATCAAGGCCGCGATCCCGAGCATCGCCGCGATCGGCGGCGCCAGGGCGAGAAAGCTGCGCGGCGCCACCGCGGCGATCTCGACCAGCAGGCGGACATAGACCACCGCCGACGCGATCAGCACCACCAGCGCCGCCAGCCCGCAGATCTCGGGCGCCTGCCGCGTCCGCCGCGCATAGCTCACCGTCGTGGCCGTGCTGGAGATCAGCCCGCCCAGCACCCCGGAAAGGATTGTCCCGGCGCCGGCGCCGAACAGCTTGTAGGCCACGTATCCAACGAGAGACAGGCCGACGATCAGCACCACCATCCACCAGATCTGAAATGGATTGAGCACCCCATACGGCCCGAACGTGCGGTCCGGGAGCACCGGCAGGATGACCAGCGCGACGAGCACGAATTGCATGATCGCCCGCAGGTCCTCCTCGCCGAGCTTGCCCGCGAACGTGTGGAGCGGCCCCTTGAGCTGGAGCAGCACCGCCACCGTCCCCGCCAGCACAACCGCCATCGCCATCGGCCCCACCACCACCAGAGCGCCGGCGCCGTACATCACCAGCGTCGTGAACTCCGTCGTCTGTCCGGGATCCCCCTGATCGCTCCGGATCGCCACCAGGTTCGCCGCCAGAACCAGCGCCGCGGTCGCCAGAAACCCGGCCGCCACCACCCACCCGCCGAACACATGAGCGAGCTGCGCGGCTATTGTCCCGAGCGCCGTGATGAGAGGGAACGTCCGAATGCCCGCAATCGTGGGATGCGTCCGCTCCCTCTGGAGGCCGACGAGAAGGCCGAGGCCGATGGAAACGGCGAGTTGGAGGAAGGGGTTGGCGGGGTTCACGGGGATGGCCTCAGGCGGATTCTATGTCGTGCCAAGCCCCCCTTCATCCAAACACGACTTGTCGAGTCATGACTTGACGAGTCGTGTTCCGGCTCCTACAGTGGCCCACGGGAAGGAGACTGAAGGAGACAGGATGACCGGGTTCATCGGCAGGCAGGAGGAGCTGCGCGTGCTCGAGGCGGCCTACGAGCGTCCGGAGAGCGCGTTCATCCCCATTTACGGCCGCCGCCGGGTCGGCAAGAGCGAGCTCATCCTGCATTTCATGCAGGGCCGGCCGGGCGTCTATTTCGTCGGCAAGAAAGCGCCGGCTGCGCTCCAGATCCGCGAATTCCTTGGCGAGGCGGCTGTGATCCTCGACGAGCCGCTCCTGGCGGGCTACGCCACCGAGAGCTGGGGAGAGGCATTGGACCTCGTCGTCTCCCGCTGGCGCCAAGAGCGCAAGCTCATCCTCGTCCTCGACGAATTCCAGTGGACGGTGGACGCGAGCCCCGAGCTCCCCTCCGTCCTCCAGGAGAAGTGGGACCGCTCATGGCGCGGCGCGGGAGCAAGCAACGTGCTCCTCATCCTCTGCGGGTCCTACATCGGCTTCATGGAGCGGGAAGTGCTCGGCCGGCGGAGCCCGCTCTTCGGAAGGCGGACGGCGCAGATCCTCCTTCGTCCGTTCGGCTATCGGGAGGCGGCCCTCTTCCATCCCCGCTACTCCCGCCCGGACCAGGCGCGAACCTGGTTCCTCTGTGGCGGCGTGCCGCTCTACCTCAAGGCCTTCAGTGAAGACCGCTCCGTCGAGATGAACATCGCCGCCGAGCTCCTGGACGAGTATGCGGCGCTCCATCGCGAAGGAGACTTCCTGCTGCGGGAGGAGCTGCGCGAGGTGGAGAGCTACTACGCGGTCCTCCTCGCCATCGCTTCGGGAGCCACCAGCAACCAGGCCATCGCGCAGGCCTCCGGCCAGGACGCGAGGAGCCTTCACTACTATCTCCAGCAGCTCGTCGAGCTCGGCTACGTCGAACGGCGCCACCCCCTGACCGGCGAGCCGCCGTCGCCGCGGCACGTCCGTTATTTCGTGGCCGATCCGCTGATGCGCTTCTGGTTCCGTTTCGTCTTCCCGAACACCAGCTACAGCCGCCACATGGGACCCGAGCGCGCCCTGCGCGACCGTATCCGACCCTACCTGGACGCCTACTTTGGCGGCTGCTTCGAGAGCCTCTGCCAGGAAGCCCTCCCCTGGCTCTACCGTCGGGAGGGAATCACCGCCGCCTTTGAGATCGGCGAGTACTGGTCCAAGAGCGTCCAGATCGACGTCGTCGGCCTGCGCGACGACAGTTGGACCGATCTCGGCGAGTGCAAATGGGGCACCGTCCGCTCACGCCGCGCCGTCGAGGAGGAGCTGGACGGGAAGATCCGCCAGTACCCGAACCGCCGCAACGCCACGATCGGACGTCGGATTTTCACCCGCCAAGCACCGCCCACCGCGGAGTGGCGGGCGGGGGCGCGGTGGCATGGGCTGGAGGAGCTGTATTCCTGACGGCCGGCAGCGAGTTCCCAGGGCGCGGAGCTCAACGTCGCGAGCCTACGACCGGGCACATCGCCGACTCTCAAAGGATCAAAAGCTAATCATCCCCATAGGGCAAATGGGCCGCGTATAGAGGCTCCTCACATCGTCCTCTGAGGCTTCTTTATTTCTCAGCCTGAACACAGCGCAGGTCGTCGAGTCTCTCGGCAGGAACTCCTCCACAATCGTCCCTCTTTCGCAGCTCGCAACTTCCCGATCATCTCCCTTAGGGTCAAAGCGCGGAAGGAAAATTCTGTGGTCCGAAGGCCTATCGCGCTTGATCCAGTCGTAATAGTGGGCGAAGTCGCTCCCGTTCTCGCATTCACACGGCTTGATCATCCTACGCTCCGGCAGGTTCAAAACCATAAACTCCAGAACGTTAGGGTGACCAGCGCCGGGACGCAACGTTATGTCCGACATTCCTGAGCCATCCAGCTTCTCAAGATGAACTATCACACCTCCGCTATTCGCTTTTCCCTCAAGCTTGACCGCGTCCGCCAACGCTTGCTTATAACGCTGCACGGAGCCCGTTCCAACTTCCTCGAATCTAAGCCGCGGGACCTTACCTAACTTGTTCTCTACCATGTGGCAGACACTCAGCACGCCCTGCGCGAATCCTACTCTGGACACGACGTTTCGATTGGAAATGCCAAGTCCAATATCATCCCTTACTTTTCCTCCGTCAGGGACAACTGTGTCCACATCAGCCAGCCAACTGAAATCAGGAAGTTCATTGGCCGACTGCGGCTTCTCGTGCGGGCTGAAAACACCACGTCGTCCGCGGGCACGGACAAGATTCGGATCGGTCATGCCACTCAATGCGACACTCACTTTCTCCAGGGGCCACTGACAGAATTTTCTTTGCCCCACGTAAACCACAGGGCAGTCTCCGACATAATCTTCTCTGCGAGCCACGAGTACTGGTTTATGAGAATGCGTCACTCCCTGAGGGCAACCAAGCACCTGCATTGGATTCCTAGCATCATACAGAAGAGCCTGTATAATCTTTTGGTCCGGGCTCGGCAAGAAAGCGATCAGCCCAGCAATGAAGATCCGCACGGTCACGGTCATAGAAACTCCTTTCCTTTCGTGCCTGCACTCCCCAACAGCTCAAATGCCGCCCACGTCGCCACGGGCGTCCCTTCTGAAATCATATTTTCTTGCGCGGCGCGAACGGCCTCTTCAATGCTTCCCTGCGAGACCAGCCCGGTGTAGAATTGATTGAAAAATCGACTCGCGGCGGCATCATCCACATTCCACAAGCTGGCTAGGACTGCCGGCACTCCTGTCGCGAGGAAGGCGCGCGCCAACCCTGTCGCGCCCTCCATTCCAAATATATAACCCCGCGCAGTGCTGCAGGCCGACAAGACCACCAGACACGTCGACACGAATCGCCGGTTCATCACCTCGTAGGCGAACAGGGCGCCCGAAGAGTTTTGGTGCTCATCCGGGGCAAAGACCAGAAAAGACCGGAGAGGCGCATCAAAGTTCACAACCGAATGCCCTGAAAAATGTACGATACGATATCCACCGGCAGCACGCAGAAAGCTAGCCTTCTTGGCAGCCGAGCCGATCTGGGTTCCCGCTCCCGGAAACGCTCTCCGGAGAGCGCTGAGTTCCCGTTCAGAGGAAGGTAGAGCGGCCAAATTAGGAAAGCGTGATCGATCAAAGAATGGATTACCAACGATAAGAATAGCCTTCGCTGCGCCGCGTATGCGTCTCGCACGCTCTGCAGACGCCTTCACGAAGACCGACGCGCTCGGAGCGACGGACGTCGAATAGAGCTCAGCGAGATACTGGCCTCTTCGAGCAACCAAGGCTGCGAAAGGGATCTCATGCAACGCCAGGTCCGGAAGAAAGACCACGTGTGCCTGTTCCGGGACCCACTCTTGAACAGGAGCCCACAGATACGAAGACAGCTCCTTGGCAGCGCCCTTCACTCTGCTTCCATCATAGCGCTTGGCGATCTCGACAAACTTACGAACGCTTTCGGCCAGCTTCTTGGAATCGATCGGCACCGAAACCGATCGCATCTCTTCTCGCCGAACCATCCAGATCAGAAGACGGTCCTCCAGGACCCAATACTGGATCAGCACGACGCCAGCCGAAAGATCCTGTCGAATCTCTTGCAGCGTCATAGGTGAGCCGCCTGTCCCCAGCGGCTGTCGCGAAGCGCTTTCCGGTATTCGTAGATCCGAGAGCCAGTCCAAGAGAACCCGACTCTTTGCACGTTCGACATAGTCGAAAGCTACGTCGGCGCGATGGCGGCGGCCGATCTGAAAGCTGATCATCTCGTTGAACAAGGAACGCGCCCTGTCGAAGTAAGCGCTCCTTCGGGGATCGTCTACGACATCTCGACGTCCCTCTTCCCACTCGCGAAGCGCTGCACCGAAATCTTCCTCTGCACGATCGTCGTATCCGAGAGCTCGAAAGGCACGTGCGCGATTAACATAGACTTGCGGAAGGAAGTATCGGTAGTCCGTCTGGCGATAAATCTGGAGAGACTCTCCGAAGTCGGTCACGGCTGCGCGCGGAGAGGAGCTTAGCTCGGCTTCTCCAGAGATCAGGCGGAGGTCACCATCGAGGCTGCGCCGGGCGATCTTGTCCGGAATGCGGCTGAGTAAGTGCTGCGCTTCTTCGAGATCCGTTTTGGTGGCCGCCTGCTCGCCGAGTCTCAGGTGAATCGTAGCCCTGCCGCGGAGGGCTCCGGCAAGGCCACTGGCATCTCCCCAAGCCCTGGCAGTGCGGACTACCTCATTTTGGAAATAGAGGGCAATCCGCGGCTCGGAGATCCTCAGACACGCCACCGCGCCTTCTTCACAGGCGAGGAATCGAAGCTTCACATCACCCTGCTGCTGTGCGGCTTCCAAGGCCTGCAAGCGGTAGCGCCAGGAAGCCGGGGAGTCACCGACGCTCTCGTAGGCTTGCGAGAGGTGGTTGGCTACGATGCCACGGTTCGATAGCTCGCCCAGCCGAGTAAAGAGAGCGAGAGACTGAGCCAACTGATCCAGAGCGGACGACGGATTTCCACGGATCATGGATGCGAGTCCCTGAATCGACAGCGCTTTGGCCACGACGATGGGATATCTGGAAACGTCAGCGCTCCGAACCAGGCTGCCGAGCGAACGCGAAACAGCTTCATAATCAGTCCGCTGAAAGTCACAGCGCGCCTGCTGGAGGCGTGCCCACAGGGCGAATGGGCTTGCGGCCCGCTCGAACAATATTTCGGCGTTCCGGAAGTTTCCGGCGGCGGTGATGTAAAGACCCTGACGCCAGGCTTCGAGACCGTGAGCATACGTTGAGTGCGCCTCGACGAGCGCTTGGAGCCCCTTCGCGTCGGCAGTGGATTGCAAAGACTCCGCACGTCCGGCCGAGTCAGCGGCCATCCGATCGCCACGATTCGCCAAAGCCATGCCGACGGCTCGGGCGACAGCCAAATGGCGTGCAGCCATCTTCTGGTCTTGAGACCGTTTCGCCGCTGCCCAGTCGCCGAGCTCCCGTTCTTCGGCGAGCTCCCGGGCTGGTTGCGCAGAGAGGCCTACAATCCGCGCCACGGCCTTGCTATCGCCCCGCAGGGCCGCGTCTCGGAGCCGCTCTTCTTGAGTGCTCCAAGCAGGTCTTCTTTCGGAACTCTCGGCGTGCCACACGCGGGAAAGGATCTCGGCTCTCCATGCGGGAATCCTTTCCAATGCCAAACAGCTCTGCCAAGCGGAAAGTGCCTCGGTCAGCAGAAACAGCTTTTCGAGGGCCAAGGCCTTGTTATAGCAGGCTCCCTGCGGTGCCTTCTCCGACGCTACCGCCTTCTCGGCGGCCGATAAGGCTCGAACCAGGTCTTGCGGGCGATCCTGGACGCGCGCCCTGGTGATATACATCGCGGCCAGATCATTGAGCAACTGTGAATCCGCAGGAGCTTTCTGGACCGAACGCTCCAAGGTCTTGACCCCGGCATCGAGATCGCCTGCCAAGGAGGCAAGAAGCCCGGCATCCGCGAGGGAACGAGCAGCCAGAGTCGTCTCTGTTGGCCTGCCGGCGGCTTCACGGAGAATCCGCCGGAGCCTGTCTCGCGGGAGCGCGGGAGGACGTGCCGGCGAGGGACGTGGAAAACCTGCCAGGCGTCCCTCGATGGGGCATCGGCCGTCCAGAGCCTTGATCACGGCTTCGCGCGCCGGGGTCAGGTTCCCGGCATCTTGTCCGCAGGAACAGATCAAGAGCACCGCGAAAGACGGCGCGAGAGTACAGCCCGCGAGCTGGGCTTTCGTCGTTACCTTCGCAGTCAGGCAGAAGGGCTTCACCAGTCGCCTCTCACAAGGTCCATCTTTCATAGCACAGCGTCTCGATTCGATAAATCGCGGTGCCTCTCTTTTACCACAATGAAGCAGGACCTGACACCCGAGCAGCTCTACCTCGGTCACCTGAAGCTCATCGACAAGATCGCCAAGAATGCCGCACGGCGGCAGCCCTTCCGCATCTTCTAGACGGACGGAGGGGTCTGTTTTCCCGTCCAGCGAGCCGCGTCACCTACTCGCATGACGGGGCAGGGCCGAAACGTTGGCTGGTGAGCTGCCCATGGCAACAAGAGATCAGATGCGAAACATCAGTGAACTTCTTCGTCAAAGCTTGAATCTGGTTAACTCTTCGTTGGCCCACAGTTCCAAGTTCATTGCCACCTTCCCCTCGCCCCCTGCGGACCTCACCCCCAAGCAGCTCTACCTCGGCCACCTCAAGCTCATCGTCGAGGCGCCGAGCATGCCGCGCAGCGGCATAACTTCAGCCGCGAGGAGACGGAGGTCTCCGTGCCCACCGTCCCGCCGTTTTGCGACTCGATGTGCTCTTGGACCGGGAAGGGCTGACGTTTAACGAGGCGTGCGGATTCCTGCGGACGAACGAGAAGGGCACGCTCTCTCATCAGGAGCTCGCCGATCTCGCGGACCGGCTGCCCCATCGCGATCCGCCGCGGCGGATGCTTGGCGCCGAGGAGTTGGAGGGTCGGCCGGCTGAGGCGGAGACTCCCGAGGAAAGCTTACTGGGGCAGGAGGTGGCCCGGCGCGAGCTTGTCGACAGCGCTGCGGACTGGTCGCGTCGGATGAGTACGGACGCAGCCGGGAAGTCGCGGAAGGCAAGCGGAAGATCCAGGCCGTGGTTTCCCTTCCTACCGAGGACCCGGCTCATCGTCTACATGCGAAGCGGATTTCATGTTTCCCGGATCGCCAAGGCCCTACGGCGTTTCTTTTAGGACAGGCCCGCCGAGAATTCGGCAAGCCGGCGGGAATCGGGGTGGGCCGTCGCAAGATTACGACGCCCTGCCCAATTCCACGACGCCCCGTCGTAAAACTGCGCAGGCCGTTTTCTTCTTGGACAGCCCGTCGGGGAATACGGCAGCCTGCCGGAGAATTGGGCGGCCCGTCGCAAGAATAGGCGGGCTGGCCAACTCTACGGCGCCTCATCGTTAACTTGGGCAGCGCGTTTTCTTCTTCGACAGCCCGTCGAGGAATACGGCAGGCTGCCGTAAAACTGGGCGGCCCGTCGCAAATTTGGACGGGCCGCCCAATTCCACGACGCCTCGTCGCAAAACTAGGCAGCGCGTTTTTCTTCTTGGACAGGCCGTCGGGAAATTGGGCGGGCCGTCGCTCAATTGGACGGGCTGCCCAATTCCACGACGCGCCTTCGGTAAATTGGGCAGGGCGTTTTCTTCTTGGACAGCCCATCGGGGAATTGGGCAGGCCATCGGGAAACTGCGCAGGCCGTCGCTAAATTCCTAGGCTACAATCAGGCAGGACATGACCCCCGAGCAGCTCTACCTCGACAATCTGCAGCTCATCGAGAAGATGGCTACGCATGCGGCCCGGCGGTGCGGGTTCACCAAGGAGGAGACGGAGGACTTCCTATCGACCGTCAAGCTGCGGCTCCTGGAGGACGACTACGCGGTGATCCGCAAGTACAAGGAGCAGAGCACGTTCGCGACGTACTTGAACATGGTCGTGAGCCGTTTGTTTCTGGACTACAGAAACCATGTTTGGGGCAAATGGCGGAATTCGGCCGAGGCGAAGCGGCTCGGAGCGGACGCCTGCCGGCTGGAGGTGCTTCTCGTACGGGAGGGACTGTCGTTCGACGTGGCGTGCGCGATCCTGCGCACGAACGAGAAGGTCACGCTGTCTCCCGCGGAGCTCGCCGAGCTGGCGGGCCGGCTCCCCCCGCACAATCCGCCACGGCGAATGCATGGGGAGGAAGGGCTGGACAAAAGGTCGGCTCAGGCGGAGACGCCCGAGGAGCACTTGCTGGCGCAGGAGGCAGCCCGGCGCAAGAAGGAGATGCTCGCCCTCCTCCGCCGGGCGCTGCAGGACCTTCCCGACCAGGACCGGCTCATTGCGCTGTTACGCGTCCGCTTTCCGATCGTCGAGGTCGCCAAGGCTCTCCATTTGGAACAGAAGGCTCTCTACCGCCGCATCGAGAAGATCTTCAAAGAGGTGCGCGCAAACCTCGAACGGACGGGAGTCTCCGCCGAGGAGATCCGCACGATCCTGGCTTTTCCGGAGCATGACCTTGATGGCTAAAATCCAGGAAAATGTTCGTTTGCGGCCGTCTCTGAAACGGAAAGCAAAAGGCGGGCATGCTGCAATGGGCGCATACTCCGCGCTGGAGAGGTGATGACCGCACCGGAAACCCCCAAAGCCCCGGGCCCCTGCCCCACCGACGAGGAGCTCGCGGCGTTTCTCGACGGTATGCTGCCGGCGGCCGAGCGGGCACGGATCACCGCTCATCTCGCCGACTGCGAGAGCTGCTTCGAGGTCTTCGCCGGCGCCATCCATTTCCAGCAGGAAGCGGCCGGCATAGAGGGAGGAGACCGCACGGTCCTCCCTTTCGTTCCTAGAAAGACGAAGCTTCTCAGGCCCTGGTGGTGGGGCTCCCTCGCGGCGGTGGCCCTGCTGTCCATCGGCCTCGCCTTCGCGGGGTATCGCTGGTACTACGCCGAGCCGGCGGTAACGGTGGCGGAGCTGGTGGAGACTCTGGAGGGCAACCCGGAATTGGCGAAGCACCTCGATCTCCAGGTCTTCCGCGGTCCACATGAGGGAGGCACTGTTCTGCCGGGTCCTCCAGCGTTCATGGTGGGCGTCTACCTTGTAGACCTTCGGGTGAGCTTCGCTGTGGGCCAAGCCGACACAGCCGCCAATGTGCTTCGCGAGATCTGCGGCTTCCTCAAGCAGATACCCTTTGGCGAACCTGACGCGAATCAATGCGGCCAGGATGTCTTGACCCTCGACCGCGATGGGTCTCCTCAGACTCGCCGCCGGATCGCCGATGCGTGGCGGTCAAAGGAGGCCGATCTCGACGAGACGCTTGTTCCCCCCATCTTCGCCTTCGGGAAGTGGACGGAGGCGGGCCGCCTCGCGGCGGCGACCCGGACCCCGGACTTCTTTGCGAGCTGGCGCAATCGCCGCTTCCTGCGTGCGCTCCTCAAAGACAGAGCTGCAATCGACGAAGAGGACGTCCCGCTTCTCGAGAAGATCCGCGCCGTCTGGGAACGGGGCCGCCTCCAGGAGCCTGACTACCAGGTGTTGGCTGAATCTTTCGAGGAGATCATCCGTACCTACAGATCGAAGGCCGAGGCGTCGGATCCGTGAGACCTCGCGGGTTCGATTTCCATGTTCGCTGCGGCTGAGGCGGTGCCGGCGATGCGCAATTCCTATACAATCGCTTCTTTCCTGGACTCTGCTGATGGCCCGAGGCCCGAGCCTTTCTCCATGGCGACCCTCCCTTCTCCACCTTCCGACCTCACGCCCGAACAGCTCTATCTCGGCCATTTGAGGCACATCGACGCCGCGGCACGGCATTCCGCGCGGCGTCGTCACTTCAGCGCTGACGAGACGGACGACTTCGTCTCGACGGTCCGCCTCAAGCTTCTCGACAACGGCTACGAGGTGATCCGGAAGTTTCAGGGCAAGAGCAGCTTCCGGACGTTCCTCACGACCGTGGTCGAACGCCTGATGCTCGACTACCAGAACCATCTGTGGGGCAAATGGCGGCCTTCGGCCGAGGCGGAACGGCTGGGCCACGCCGCGATGCGGCTGGAGATGCATCAGGTGCGCGACGGGCTGACGTTCGACGAGGCGTGCGAGATCATGCTGATGAACGAGCGCGTCGAGATCTCACGGCGGGAGCTCGAGGCGATCGCGGAACGGCTCCCGGTCCGCAATCCACCCCGGCGGATCCTGGGCGAGGAGGAGCTCGCCGAGCGGCCGGCCGACGGCGAGACGCCAGCCGAAAGCGCGCTCAGCCGCGAGGCCGCCCAGCGCAAGCGGGAGATCCTGGAGCTGCTGGAGCAGGCCCTGGCCAGGCTCCCCGCCGAAGACCGCCTGATCGCCAGGATGCGCGGCGACTTCCAGGTGGTCCGGATCGCCAAGGTCCTGGGATTGGACCAGAAGCCACTCTACCGGCGGATCGACAGGATCTTGAAGACGCTGCGCACCGATCTCGTCGATCACGGCGTCACGGCCGACGAGATTGCGGAGATCCTGGCCTTTCCGGAGAGCGATGAGGAGGAAGGGTCGTGAGCCGCCGGCGGCTGGCTGAGAAAAATGAAATGTGCGGCCGTCTATGTGTTTGACCGCGGTTTCGCATGCCGCGTGGTCTTTCCTGGAGGTTGCTGATGGCGGGTCATGAAACGCAGCTCTCGGGTCATTCCTTAGGGCCGTGCCCTGCGGACGAGGAGATCGCCGCCTTCGTCGACGGCTTGCTCTCCGGCGCGGATCGCGCGCGCCTCGTCGCGCACCTCGCCGATTGCAAGGCCTGCTATCAGGTCTTCTCCGGCGTCGTGCGCTTCGAGGAGGACGCCGCGGGCTCTGGCAAAGTTGGACGGGTCGTCCCGTTCCCTCTCGACAGGAGAGAGGAGAGGGAGACGGGCGGAGGAAAGAGGCGAGGCCGCTCGTCGGCAACCTGGTGGCAGGTCGCCGCGGCCGCCGTGCTCGCCATCGGGATCGGCCTCGCAGGATACCGGACGCTTTTCGCTCCTCCTCCGCTCACCGTGGCCGGCCTGACGGGACCGCTCCTGTCCCGGCCGGAGGCCGCCCAGAACCTTTACTCGCTCGCCCGCCCCCGCGGAACTTCCTCCAGCCGGCCAGCGGATCGGTTTGCGGTCGAAGGCCCCTCGTTCATGGTCGGCGTGCTCCTGGTCGACTTGCAGGTGGCTTCGCGGACGGAGGACCCGCGGACAGCGGCGGCCGAGCGCCTGGCAGCGATCGGCAGCCAGATCGGGCGGATGCGGAACATGCAGAAGCTGGCCGCCCTCTACCAGCAGGACTCCAGGGAAGCGAGAGCTTCGACTCTCTTCGCCAGCAACCTCGCGGCCCACATGGCTCGCCGTGAGGCGGAGCTCGACCGCTCCCTCGACCGCCAGGCGCTCGCCTTCGGCAAGTGGGGGGAGGCTTGCCGCCTCGCCGCGGTCATCCGGTCTCGCGAGACTTTCGCCAGCCGGAGCAACCGCCTGTTCCTCGCTCAGGCCCTGCGCTGGCAAGCGGCGAAGCTCGAGGAGCGCAGAGCGCATCCACGACCCGAAGGCTTGGATCTGGAGGCCGAAGGGACGAGCGCGGTCCTGGCAACCCTGGGCCGAATCGAGGCGCATTGGGGCTCCGGCGATCCTGCTCCGCGCTACGCGGACCTCCGCCAGGACTTCGGCGAGCTGATCGATCATTACGATCGTTGACACGCGATCCTGGCCACAGCTTTCTTGAGATCGGGCATGACTCCGATGCGGTCGTCGGCCGGCCTGGCCGAGGCGGTGCCGGCAGCCGGATCGCGGAACAGCGCACGGAGGTCGGCCGGGCTGAGCGGCGCGCCTCGATAGGCTCTCGCGATGCCCTGGAGGACGACCGCGGCGCCGGCCACGATTGCGGAGGCGGCCGAGGTGCCGCCGAACTGCTCGGTGCAGCGGTCGGTCTCCCGCCCATCCGCCCCATCGCCCGTGGTCGCCACCTGTTCTCCCCAGGCATAGCAATCGACCCGTCTGCCGAAGTTGGACCCGGCGATGCGGGTGTGCTCCAGGCCCGCGGTGGCCGCGCCCACCATGATCGCGCCCGACGGGCGGTCGAGAACGCGGCCCCAGACGGGATGATCGAAGCCGTCCAGGAGCTGGTCCCCGTTGCCGGCCGCCTCGACGACGGTAATGCCGCGCGCCACGGCCCAGCGGATCACGCTCTGGACCGCCGGCTCGATCTCGATGGGGAAGATGCCGGGCATGCCGGAAACATCGCGGCAGGTCGTCTGCGCCTCCAGCAGCAGGACGTCGCCCGGCTGCAGGCGCAGCGCCGCGGCGAAGACGGCGCGGGCGGTGCAGAACTCCTGCTCGCTCATCCACTGGGAGACCACGCTGAGCCTGCCGATCCCGGGCGCGATGCCGACCACTCCCCGTCCCTTGTCGACCGCGGCCAGGACGCCGAGCACCGCCGTGCCATGGCCGAAATACCGCATGTTCCGCCCGGTCAGGAGAGGGATGCCCGGCGGCAGGTCCTGATGATTGAGCACCCATCCCTGCTCGACGTCGATGAGGCCGGCCCCCGCGCCGGTTCCCCCGGCGACATTCCACGCGTGCTCGGCGTCGATGCCCAGCGGCGCCGGACGCAGATAGTGCTGCGCGGTGTCGTCCGCATCGTCGAGGAACGGCGCAGGCATCCCGGCAGGCGCGATCGGCTGCCCTTCCTGATAGGCCGAATCGACCGCTCCCAGCCGGTGCAGCCAGGCAGCAGCCTGGGCAGGATCGAGCTCCGCGGGCAGGGCAATCCGGAGGTAATCCAGGAGAGCGACGAGCGGCTTGCCTTCCGGCGCCGAAGCGGCCGCCACCGCCGGCCTGGCGGCGGGGAAGAGGTCCTCCACGGTCGCCGCGGGAAATCTGGCGGCAATCAGGTCCTCCACCTGTGCAGCCGGCCGGCCCTGCCTCAAGCGCACGATGAGGTGCGCTTGAGACAGAGCCTCTCCAGGGGCAGGCGACAGCCTGCCGCGCGAAACCGCGTGTCGCATGGCTGGCTCTTCAGGCTGCGGCGGACGGCTCGAACCAGCTCGGCGGGCACATCGGGTTCGTGGCGAGCGGAGGACCGAATCCGGGCGCTGTCGCGGGGCAGGCCGCGGCCGCCTCCGGAACCGGCCCCAGACCGACTCCAGGATCGGCGGCGGAGATCCGGTAGTAGTGCTCGAAGTGCTGATCCCGCGAGCGCCGATCCCCAAACCGCACCGGCTCGACCGGCCGCAGGCCGAAGACGTCCTCGATGGGGATGCACTTGACCATGGCGACGACCTCATTGGAGCCCGCGGTGGGCGCCAGGGCGATCCTCTTCGCCCGGCCGACGCCGCGGAACGGCCGCGCAGACAGGACGATCTGGTCCCCGGGCTCGTCCAGGGCCAGCTCCACGACTTCGGCCAACGCCTGCCGGTGGACCACGTCCCCTCCCGTCAAGGGAGCGAACTGCCATTGGATGATCTGGCCGTTCGTGCGCGTCAGCTCGCGCGTGGAGAGCGTGCCGCGATCGATGCGGACGCGGGCCACGATGTCCCGCGGCACCTTCGAGCCGTCGCTGTCCAGGCAGCTTTCGGTGACGTGGCCGGCGCCGGGCCGCAGCTTCTCGATGGGAGCCACCCACGACAGGCGGCTCAAGTCGGTGCCGCTGGGGCAGACAGTGGGTCCCACGCCGGGGCTTTCCATCGTGAATGGGCTGGTGCTGTTGGAAAGGATTTCCAGGTCCAGGTTGGCCAACAGGCAGAGCCCCCATTCGACCGTGTCATGAAAAAACGTGATGTCTGGTTGACGGCGGTTCCCTCCGGCGAAGAATCGCTTTTCGAAGACCAGCGCTGGAACATGCGGTTCCATCGCGTTTCCGCACGGATGAGCGCCGTGCCCGTCGTGGCAATGACCGCCGTCCTCGCCGCAGCCCAGGAGCAACACCCGGGCACGGTCGCCTCCGGGGTGGGGGACGAATGCGCACAGACCGGTGAATCCCAATCTAAAACTGAAGCTCACGGTGACGCCTCCTTTCGGTACCTGACTGTTTCCCGTTCATTCCTACGCCCGTCTTGGACGGACCGCCGGACGAGTTTCCGGAACGATCAGCGAGAAACAGCAGGACGGCTGGGAACGGCGCCGCCGAAAACCTGGAATGCGGCCCAGATGCGCGGCTTGTTGGAGGCGGAGTCGGCATCGTGGCTGAGAGCGAGCTGGGCGGCGCGCAAGGCGGAATACGGGCTGTCTCCCTTGCGGAGCGAGCGGTGCATCTCGGTCAGGAGGCGCGCCGTCCCGGGCGCGTCCCGTACGTCCCAGAGGCTGGCGACCACGGCGGGGATGCCGGCGCCGAGAAAGGCGTGGGTGAGGCCGGAGACGCCCTCCCCACGGGTGGTCTCCCGCAAGCCGGTGCTGCACGCGGACAGGATCGCCAGGCGCGGCCCGTTGAAGCGCAGACTCTCGAGATCGCCGGCATAGAGGGCGCCGGAATCGCCAGGGGAAGGCGCCAGAGCCAGGCGGGACCGCCCGGGATCCTCCGGGTTGATCTGGGAGTGCCCGGCAATATGGATGACGCCGAAGCGGCCCATCTCGGCCAGGACGCGCCGCCGCGTGGCGTGCTTGTCGAGGAGCTCGAGGGTGGAGTCCGCTGGATAGAGCCGAGCGATCTCCTCGATCTCGTGCTGCGCATCGGGAAGAGGTTTGAGCCCAGGGAAGAACGTCGCGTCGAACGCCGGATTGCCGACGAGGAGAGCGCCGGGGCTCGGATGATCGGCCAGCGCCCGGTCACGTTCGAGGGCGCGGACCCAGAGGCTCGCGCTCGGGGCGACCCCGATCGGATGGTCTGCGAAGAGATAGTGGCCGGTCACCGGATGCCGCAGAGCCGCGAAGGGAAGGTCGTGCAGGGATTTGTCCGGTACGAAGATCAAGGTCTCGCCGTCTGCGCTCCCGCGGAGCGCCGGATTGACGAGCTCGTCATACAGGCTTTCTGCGAGACGCCGAACCCCGGCAGTGTCCACGTCGCCCGCAATGGCAGACCGGAGATCCGCGACCTGATGGGCGAGACGGGCCGCAGGCAGGTGATCCACCCAGTACGTCTTGATTCCCTGACGGCGGACGACCCAGATCCAGAGGCGGTCCTCGAGCGCGGCGTACTCGACGATGGCGACCCCTTGGGGAAGGCGCTGCCGGAGGAGCGCCAAGGTGAGAGGACCTGCCGCCGGCTCCGCTCCTTCGCGGCCGGCATGGTCGAGGAGGCTGCGCGCTCGCGCCTGTTCCGCGAGATCGAGCCCGCCGCTCATGGCGCCGCGGTCGACGGCGAACGCGATCCGCAGGTCGAAGAGCGGTTGCAGTCCGGCGAAATAGCTCGCGCGCAGATCCTCTCGATCGACGCCGGCGAGCTGCCGCTCCGCTTCGGCGAGACCAGCCGCGAGGTCGGCGTCGGCGCCGGTCGCGTCGCCGGCCTCCCGCTCCGCGCGCGCCCGCAGGACAAGGGTTTCGAGCTGGCGCAAGCCGTGGCCGATCTTCACGAAGAAGTCGAGGGCCTTCGTGAAATGGCCGATGGCGGACCGCGGGTCCTTCTCCAACGCCACTTTCCCTTTGGCGACGGCAAGCTCCGCCTGGATCGCCTCCTGTTGCTCGGCCGGGATCCTGGCGATGAGACTCGCCGCCCCGTCGAGATCCTGGGCGGCCTCCGCGTCGCGGCCGGTCCGATGGCGGAGCACCGCCCGCCGCAGCAGGGCATAGGGCTGCTCCACAGACCCGCCTGGCCGTTTCGCCTCGGCCACGGCGGCTTCGCGGAAAGGGAGAGCGGTCTCCGGGTCTTCCTCGGCCACGATCCCCGCGACTTCATCGAGGAGGTTATGCCTGCGCTTCTGGCTGAACGTGTCCGGAAGAAGAGCCAGCGCCTGACCGCGGTGCCGCCAGGCTTCGCGGTCGTCCCCCAGGAAGCTGAGCGCATCGGCGAACAGAGTGTGCACGGCCCCGATGTTCTCTTTCTCCTCGCTGCGCTTGAACAGGCCGAGAGCCTTGTCGAAGTCGGCCAGGGCGGCGCTGGGATCGCTGCCGCGCTGGCGGATGAGGCCGGAGAGCCAGGCGATCTGGCCGTTCAGGCTCGGGGACCGCTGTACCTCGGGATCGCGCGCCAGGGCCTCGACGATCGACTCGGCGCTCTTCATCTGGTTTTCTTCGTAATCGCAGAGCGCGCTATACAGGTCGGCCCAGGCGCTGAAAGGGCTCTTGCCGGCGCGCAGGCGATCCGCGGCGGCGTCCACTAAAACATGCGCGCGGGTCGATTGGCGCCCGTTGCGGAGGCGCATCGCTTCGCTCAGCAACAGGTGGCCATCCGCCAGGGCCATGGCGCGGGAGCGGTTCGCGGGCCTTGCGAGAGCGACGTCGACGGCGGCGACCCCGTCGGCGGCCATGTGCTCGCCGCGCGCGGCCAGAGCGTCCCCGACGGTCCGGGCCGCCCGGAGCGCGCGAGCGGCGTCGCCGGCGCGTCTGCTTCGCAACGCCTCGGCCCAGTCCGGAAGGTATGTCTCCTCGGCGCGTTCCCGCGCCTGCTGAGGAAAATCGCCGACGATGCGGTGCACGGCATCGGTGTCCGGGGGAGAAGCGGTGGCCGCGCGGTCGAGCTCCTGCGCGACGCGCTGCCAGCGCTCCGCCGGGGTGGGCTTGCCGAGAGTCCGCAACCGATTCTTCGCCTCCGCGGCCCAACCGCCCTCCGGCTCCCTTTCCAGGTAATTCTTCCATGCACCGACAGCCTCGCTGCGAAGGTTCAAGCGTTCCAGGGTCAGTGCGCGGTTGAACAGTGCTTCAGGAAGGCCGGGCTTGAGAACCAAGGCCTTGCCGATCGCGTCCAGCGCCCGGACGAGGTCATGGGTGTCATCCTCTTTTGAGGCCTGCTCCAGCAGTGCTGCAGCCAGGTCGCTCCAGTAGCGCGCGTCCGAGCGCTCGCCTCGCACCGCCTCCTCCAGCATGGCGACCGCCGCCCCAGGATGGCCGCGCAGGAGGTCCGACACTCCGAGCTGTGCGTAGTCCGCCGCGCTGGCTTCCTCCTCCGGCCGCGCGCTCGGCTCTCTCCCTGAGGGCGGCGGCGCGGACGGCGCGGCTGCGCTCGAGCCTTTATAGGGAGCGTGGCGATAGCCGTAGAGGCGCGCCTCGACGGGGCGCGTCGAACCGGGGAACGCGGCAGCCCGTTCGCGGCAGCCGGCCGTGCAAGCCGCGACGAGACCGAGCGCGACGGCGACCGCTCCGAGCCGGCCGAGCGCGAGCGCGCCGCCTACGCCTCGGATCGCTCCCCCGCGCCGCGCCACAGCTCCTCCAGCTCTTCCATCTGTTCCAGCACCTCCCGCCGCCTTGCCCGCAGCTCGTCGATGCTCTTCTTTCCGGTCCGCAAAAGCAGGTACGCCCTCGCTTCGTGCCAGAACCGGGCGCGATGCTCGTCGAAGACGAGCGCGGCGTAGCCCGCGAGCGGCGCGAGCACGAGGATGACCGGCATGGTCCACCAGGATCCCGTCCAGTATACGGCGAAGAGGCTGGCCGCGGCCCAGGTGAGAGGAAAGAGGAAGAAGGCTCCGAAGAGCTTGTAGGTGGCGGTCTGGTCGGCATCGGGGCCGGCGACGCGGGTGGCCAGGAGGCCGATGAGGCGATAGGGCACCCAGTTGAGGATCGTGCCCACGAGGGCGAGGGGGAGGTGGATCAGGAGGCGCCCGAGGGTGCGGACGACGAAGCGGAAGACCGGCGAGGCGGGATAGACGGCGGCCACCTGATCGTCGCGCAGGTGGAAGGCGTTCAGGAGGCCGTCGTAGGCGCGGACGGAGGCGGCGACGGCGGCGACGCGGTCGGGGAAGCGGCGCCGCAGGTCTTCATAGCCCTCACGGATGGCGCGTTGGATCGGAAAGGCCTCGGCCAGCCGGCGGCGGCCGGGGAGGTCGAGCTGGCCGCGGCCCCAGAGCTCGGCGGCGCGGGCGACGAGGCGGGCGTCCTCCCACGAGGCATAGTTGAGGGTCACCTGTTCCAGAGCATCGCTCACCCTGGCCGTCAGGGCGCGCACGGCGTCCGGGTTGTCGAGGCCGCCCTGCGCCAGCTCGGGCGCCGGATCGATGGGCTCGCCGATCTGGAGGAGGACGCGCGAGCGGAAGGTCTCCTTGGCGTCAAAGGTCAGGCCGATGGGGACGATGACGACGCCCAGGCCGGGGTGTTTGCGCTCCGCGCCGAGGACGATGCGGGCGAGGCCGGTCCTGAGCGGCTGGAGAGCCGGCTCGCTGTGGCTCTTCCCCTCGGGGAAGAGGCCGATGGCGCCGCCGGCGGCCAAGAGGTCGTGGCAGCGCGCGAAGGTCTCCTCGTTCTGCGCCGTATCGACCGTGTCCTGCCGGCGATAGACCGGAAGCGAGCCCGCCAGCTCGACCCAGGGCCGGACGAGCGGGTTCTTCCACAGGGTGCTCTTGGCCAGGAGGCGCGGACGGACCGGCAGCCCGCCCATGAGCAGCACGGGGTCAATGAGCCCGTTGACGTGATTGGCCACCAGGACCATGGGCCGCCCGCGCGGCAAGCGCTCCTCCCCCACGATCTCGACGCCGCGGAAGAAGACCCGGATGACGAGCCGGAGGAAGGCCTGGAACAGGGCGTCGAGCCGGGAGCGCACCGCGCAACGCTGGCAGCATCGGAGCGGAGGTGTCAATCCGTGCTTGCGTACTTTGTGGTACCCTCGGCGCATGGAGACACCGAAGTCGAAGCTGGACACGATCGCCAACATCGCCATCATCGTGGTCTGCATCATCGCCGCGGTGGTCCTGGTGCAGAACCAGATCCTCCCGCGCTTCCAGCATCCGCCGGCACGGCCGTCGGAGGTGATGAAAGGCGACATGCTCCCGGCGCTGCGCGACGTCGTCCCCGCCGGCACGCAGAAGGCCCTGGTGATGGCGATCTCGCCGACCTGCCATTTCTGCACCGACAGCATGCCGTTCTACAAGCAGCTCCTGGACAAGCGGAACGAGAGCCGGTCGCCGGTCAAGGTCATCGCGGCCGTGCCCGACGCCAAGGTCGAGGCCGCGGAGCAGGCGAACCTCGCCGAGCACGGTGTCCGGCTCGACGCCGTGGTCCATGTGGACTTCAACAAGATCAAGGTGCCCGGCACGCCGACCCTCCTCCTGGTCGACAACCGGGGCAAGGTGTTGGACGTCTGGGTCGGCAAGCTGGACGAGTCCCGCGAGCGCGAAGTCCTGGCGCGGCTCTGATACCCTTTCCGCCCTGACACACCACCACGACTCCGCTCCGCCCGACCGGCGCCGCCTCGCCGGCCTCACTCTCCTGGCCCTCGGAGTCGTCTACGGCGACATCGGCACCAGCCCTCTCTACGCGTTGCGCGAATGCTTCTCCGGCGCGCACCCGGTGGCGCCGACGCAGGCCAACGTGCTCGGCATCCTGTCGCTCATCTTCTGGGTCCTGGTCGTGGTGGTCACGGTCAAGTACCAGGTCTACGTGCTGCGCGCTGACAACCGGGGCGAGGGCGGAATCCTCGCGCTCATGGCCCTGGTGCGGCCCGCGGTGCGCGGGTGGAGCCAACGGAGCCTGGTCACCCTCGGCCTCTTCGGCGCCGCCCTGCTCTATGGCGACGGCATCATCACGCCGGCGATCTCGGTGCTCTCCGCGGTCGAGGGCCTGGAGGTGACGACCGCGGTGCTCCACCCCTACGTGGTGCCGATCACGATCGCCATCCTCGTCGTCCTGTTCTTCTTCCAGAGCCGCGGCTCCGGCGGCATCGGCAAGGTCTTCGGGCCGGTCATGGTGCTCTGGTTCATCACGCTGGCGGTGCTCGGCATCCAGGGCATCCTGCGCGAGCCGGCGGTGCTCTCGGCGGTCAATCCGCTCCACGCCGTCCGCTTCTTCGCCGCGAACCGGGGTCACGGCTTCCTGATCCTCGGCACGGTCTTCCTGGTGGCCACCGGCGGCGAGGCCCTCTACGCGGACATGGGGCATTTCGGGCACTCTCCGATCCGGCTCGGCTGGTACTCGCTGGTGGCGCCTGCGCTCGTCCTCAACTATTTCGGGCAGGGAGCGCTGCTCATCGGGAGCCCGGAGGCCGCGAAGCATCCCTTCTACCTCCTGGCTCCCTCGTGGGCCCTGTATCCGCTGGTGGGGCTCTCCACGGTCGCCACGGTCATCGCCTCGCAGGCGATCATCTCCGGCGCCTTCTCGCTGACCCGGCAGGCCGTGCAGCTCGGCTACCTGCCGCGGGTGACGATCGTCCACACCTCGTGGACCGAGATCGGCCAGATCTACATCCCGAGCGTCAACTGGCTGCTGATGCTCGCCACCATCGGCCTGGTGCTCTCCTTCCGCTCCTCGAGCAACCTGGCCGCGGCCTATGGAGTGGCGGTGACCACGACGATGATGATCACGACGCTCCTCGCCTGCGTGGTGGCGCGGCGGCTCTGGAAATGGCCGCTGTGGGCGGCCGCCGGGCTGACCGCCGTGTTCCTGTGCGTCGATCTCTCCTTCTTCGGCGCCAACATGGTGAAAGTGCACCAGGGCGGCTGGTTCCCGCTCGCCGTCGGCGCGCTCGTCTACCTCCTGATGTCGACCTGGAAGGACGGCCGGGACATCCTCGCCCGGCGCCTGGAGGCGGATTCCCTCCCGTTCGCGCAGTTCGTGGCGACGATCCAGCCCGACGCCCCGCCGCGCGTCCCCAGGGCGGCGATCTTCATGTCCCGCTACGCCGGGGCGACGCCGCCGGCTCTCCTCCACAACCTCAAGCACAACATGGTGCTCCACCAGCAGGTGGTGCTGCTCACGGTGGTGACCGAGGAGCTGCCGCAGGTGCCGCCGGAGGAGCGGCTCGAGCTGCAGGATCTGGGCAAGGGCTTCTACCAGGTGAGCGTCCATTTCGGCTTCATGGAGTCTCCGGGGGTGCCCGAGGTGCTGGACATCCTGCGCGCCCGCGGGCTGGAGCTCGACCCGATGCGCACCAGCTTCTTCCTGGGACGGGAGACTCTGATCCCGAGCCGGCGCCCGGGGATGGCGATCTGGCGCGAGAAGCTCTTCGCGGCGATGAGCCGGAACGCCTTGCGGCCCACCGATTTCTTCCACATCCCGGCCAACCGCGTGGTGGAGGTGGGCGTGCAGGTCGAGCTGTAGGCCGCGGGCTCCTATGGTACAGTCCAGCGCTCGCCAGACAGGCAAGCGCCTTGCGTGCCTCCGGGACGGGGGCCGTCCCCTCGCATCCGACTGAGAGACCTCCGTGCCCCACCACCACTCCTCCGCTCCCCTCGACCGGCGCCGCGTCGCCGGCCTCGCTCTGCTCGCCCTCGGCGTCGTCTACGGCGACATCGGCACCAGCCCGCTCTATTCGATGCGCGAATGCTTCGAAGGACCGCACGCCGTGCCGCCGACGCACGCCAACGTGCTCGGCGTCCTGTCGCTGATCTTCTGGGCGCTAGTCATCGTGGTGACGGTCAAGTACCACGTCTACGTGCTGCGCGCCGACAACAACGGCGAGGGCGGCATCCTCGCCCTCATGGCCTTGGTGCGCCCCGTCGTGGCGCGCGGGCGCGGCCGGTGGATCCTGGTCTCGCTCGGCCTCTTCGGCGCCGCGCTGCTCTACGGCGACGGCATCATCACGCCCGCCATCTCGGTGCTCTCGGCCGTGGAGGGCCTGGAGGTGGCGACGTCGTTCTTCCAGCCCTATGTGGTCCCCATCACCATCGGCATCCTGATCGGCCTGTTCCTCATCCAGCGCCGCGGCACCGGCGGAGTGGGCTCGGTGTTCGGGCCGGTCATGCTGGTCTGGTTCTCGACGCTGGCGGTGATGGGAATCTCCGGCATCGTGCACCAGCCGTCGGTGCTCAAGGCGGTCAATCCGCTCTATGCGGCTCACTTCTTCCTCGCCAACGGGATGCGCGGTTTCCTCGTCCTCGGCGCGGTGTTCCTGGTGGCCACCGGCGGCGAGGCGCTGTACGCGGACATGGGGCACTTCGGCGAGCTGCCGATCCAGATCGACTGGTTTTCCTTCGTGGCGCCGTCGCTCCTCCTCAACTACTTCGGCCAGGGCGCGCTGCTGATCCAGCATCCGGAAGCGGCGAGAAACCCTTTCTACCATCTCGCTCCAGGCTGGGCGCTCTACCCTCTGGTGGTGCTGTCCACGATGGCGACGGTGATCGCGTCGCAGGCGATCATCTCGGGCTCCTTCTCGCTGACCCGCCAGGCCGTCCAGCTCGGCTATCTGCCGCGGGTGGGGATCGTCCACACCTCGAAGTCCGAGATCGGCCAGATCTACATCCCGTCGGTCAACTGGCTGCTGATGATCTCCACGATCGGCCTGGTGCTCAGCTTCCACTCGTCGACCAACCTGGCGGCGGCCTACGGCATCGCGGTGACCACGACGATGCTGATCACGACGCTGCTCGCCTTCGTGGTGGCCTACCGGCGCTGGAAGTGGCCGCTCTGGGCGGCGCTCGGGGTGACCGTCCTGTTCCTGTTCGTCGACCTCGCCTTCTTCGGGGCCAACATGGTGAAGGTGCTCCAGGGCGGCTGGTTCCCGCTGGTCGTCGGGGCGATCGTCTATCTCCTGATGTCGACCTGGAAACGGGGCCGCGACGTCCTGGCCGCGCGCCTGCAAAAAGACGCCTTCCCGTTCGCGCAGTTCGTGGAGAACACCCGGCCTGACAGCCCGGCGCGGGTGCCCGGCACGGCGATCTTCATGGCCCGCGACGCCGACGCGACGCCCGCGGCGCTGCTCCACAACCTGAAGCACAACAAGGTGCTCCACGAGCAGGTGGTGCTGTTGACGGTGGTGACCGAGGAGATCCCGCTGGTGCCCAAGGAGGACCGGATCGAGCTCGCGGATCTGGGCAAGGGCTTCTACAAGGTGATCGCCCACTACGGCTTCATGCAGTTCCCGGGGGTGCCCGACGTGCTGGACAGCCTGCGCGCCAAGGGCTTGGACCTCGACCTCATGCGCACCAGCTTCTTCCTGAGCCGCGAGACGCTGATCCCCAGCAAGCGCCCCGGGATGGCGCTCTGGCGCGAGAAGCTCTTCGCCCTGATGAGCCGCAACGCCCTGCGCCCGACGGACTTCTTCCGCATCCCTGCCAACCGCGTGGTGGAGCTCGGGATGCAGGTGAAGCTGTAGGGGACCCTCAGTGCACGTCGCCCATCAGCCGGCGGAGGGGCTTGATGAGCACGACGGCGATCAGCGTGAAGACCGCGCAGACGCCGGCGACGGAAAAGAAGATCGTGGGCAGCGGGAAGGTCTCGAAGAGCCCCGCCACCCGCCCGCCGATGTAGTTGCCCACGGAGTCGGCCAGGAACCAGACCCCCATCATCTGGCTCGCCACGCGGCCGGGAGCCAGCTTGGTCATGGTGGAGAGGCCCACCGGGCTCAGGCACAGCTCGCCGACGGTATGAAAGAGGTAGACGGTGAGCAGCCACAACGGGGTCACCCGCCCTCCCGAAGGCCCCGACGACAGCGCGGCGAACGCGATCACCAGGAAACCGGCGCCGGCGAAGAACAGGCCCAGGGCGAACTTGGTCGGGCTCGACGGCTCCTTGCGGCGCCGGCCCAGCGCGATCCAGATCCAGGCGAAGACCGGCGCCAGGATCCAGACGAAGGCCGAGTTGACGGCCTGCAGCCACGAGGCGGGATAGGAGAAGCCGAAGATCGAGTTCTTGGTGAAACGCTGGGCAAAGAGGTTGAGGGTCGAGCCGGCCTGCTCGAAGGCCGACCAGAAAAGAGCGGCGAAGACGAAGAAGAGGACGATGGCCCACAGGTGCTTGCGCTCTTCCCGCGTCCAGCCCGGGCGCGTGAAGAGGTAGATGAAATAGGCCGGCGGCACCGCCAGGAGGCCGTACCCCACGACCGTGCGCAGGGTGAGCATGTCGATGTGGATCGTGCCGGTGGCGGCAAGGAGCGCCACGGCGGCGATCACGAGGGCGCAGGCGCCCGCCCAGAGGAGAAAGAGGCGGCGGTCCCGGGCGCGCGCGGCGGCCTTCTCCTCGTCCTCGAAGTGGAGCCCGGCGTTCCCCAGGAGGCGACCGCCGAGGACGTACTGGACGATCCCGAGGGTCATCCCCACCGCCGCCGCGCCGAACCCCCAGTGCCAACTGTTGGCGGCATCGAGACCATGGCTCGCCAGGAAGCCGCGGAAGCGCGTGTCCTGGGCAAGAAACCCGCAGATCAAAGGCGCGACGAAGGCGCCGATGTTGATCCCCATGTAAAAGATCGAGAAGCCGGCGTCGCGGCGCGCGTCCTCGGGCCGGTAGAGGGCGCCCACCATGGTGCTGATGTTCGGCTTGAGCAGACCGGTGCCGGCGATGATGAGAGCGAGACCCAGGAAGAAGAAGGGGAGACCGTGGAAAGTCAGGCTGACGTGGCCGAGGGCGATGACGATGCCGCCGACCAGCACGGCCCGCCGCTGGCCGAGGAGGCGATCGGCGATCCAGCCTCCGGGCAGAGCGGCGAGGTAGACGAAGGCGGTGTAGAGGCCGTAGATGGGTCCCGCCTTGGCGGCGTTCCACCCCAACCCTCCCTCGGCGACCGCGGCCGTCATGAACAGCAGGAGGATGGCCCGCATCCCGTAGTAGCTGAACCTCTCCCACATCTCGGTGAAGAAGAGGGTCGACAAGCCACGCGGGTGACCGAAGAAGCCGGACGACGGCGCAACGGCCGATTGATCGGAGGCAGCGTCGGAGCTCGGGCTGGCCATTCAGCGTCTCCTCGTGCAGGGGTCCAGGGGTCAGTGCGCGCGGGAGCTTACCATTCCGCGGCAGCGAGCGCGGAGCAAGGCGGGTGCCAGCCCACCGCCCCCTCCCCCGGCCCCTCCCCCGTGCGTCCCCCACCACCCCACCCCGAACGGGAGAGGGGAGCCCCCGCCCGGAGGCGGGCCTCCATGCTTTTCTCTTCCTTCGGGCCGGGTGGTGGCGCGCCCCTCTCCCGCTCGGGGCGGTCGGGTGGGGGCCGCGCGGGGGAGGGGTTGGGGGAGGGGGCGGACGGCGTCCCCACCGCAGGACACCACTGTGCGGGAAACCGATCACCGCGACTCTCCCGTCTCCAGGGGCTGGGCTATGGCATCGCGATTGCTCCCTTGCTCTGGCGCCTCTCAGACCCGCGACGAGCGATCGCCGCGCGGACCCCTCAAGGGAAGCCGGGAGATGCGAGCCCGGCTTCCCTCCCTTCCTGATCGCGCCTAGAATCCCCGCACCTGCGGAGGACTCCGATGAGCTCACCCGATCCCCTGTCCCCTCTGCGCGACGCCATTTCCGAGGTGGACCGCACGCTCCTCGAGCTGCTGCGCCGCCGCATGGAGCTCGCCGCCGAGGTGGGCCACCTCAAGGCGGGGGCGGGGGCTCCCGTGGTGGTGCGCGACGTCGAGGACGTCGTGCTCACCCGCGCCCGCCAGCACGCCGAAGCGTGCGGCGTCTCCGAAGAGGTCATGGAGGCGGTGTTCGCGGCGATCATCCGCGGCTCGGTGGAGCGCCAGTATCGGGTGGGCATCTCGCTGCGCCACCAGCGCAGCGGCCGGCGCATGCTGATCGTCGGCGGCTCCGGCGGCATGGGCTCCTGGTTCCGCGGCTTCCTCGGCCTGGCCGGGCACGACGTGGACGTCGTCGATCCCGCCCTCGCCGGCATGCCGGCGGCCCCCGGGCGCTTCCGCACCCTGGACGACGCCGGGGATCTGGATCGCTACGCCGCCATCCTGGTCACCGTGCCGCTCTACCGCACGCCCGACGTGGTGGCGGACGTCGTCGCGCGGCGCCCGCGGTCGCCGGTCATCGAGATGGCCTCCATCAAGAGCCCGCTGGCCGGCGTCGTGGAGAGCGCGCGGCAGCAAGGAGTGCGGGTGTTCACCCTCCACCCCATGTTCGGGCCGGGCAAGTCCTATTACGAGCCGCTGACGTTCGTCCTCGCCGCGCACGGCGATCTGGCGGAGGAGAAGCGCGAGATCTCCGCGTTCCTGTCCCACCCGTACACCCGCGTCGTGGCTGTCCCGTTCGCCCACCACGACCGCCTGATGGGCTGGCTGCTGGGCCTCGCCCACCTGTTCAACATCCTTTTCGGCGCGACCCTCACCGGCGCGGGCATCGACGCTTCCGAGCTTCACGCTTGCGCCTCGACCACCTTCAACCGCCAGGCGGCGACCGCGCTCAACGTGCTCGGCGAGAACCCCGACCTCTATCTCGACATCCAGCACCTGAACCCGCACCGCCACGAGGTCTACGCCGCCACCCGCGAGGCCCTGGCGCGCATCGAGCAGATGGTCGAGGAGCACGACCGCGAGGGCTTTCGCGAGACCATGTCGGCAGCGCGCCGGATGCTGCTCGGAGACGACTGACGGGGCCCTCTACGCCGGTTTGGTGCCCTGCGGCATGCCGTTCGCGATCCAGGTCAGGACGATCTTCTTCTTCCCTGCCGACATGTCGCGGGTGACCGGCATGTAGCGCGGATCGGTCTCCGGCAGCATGAGGCGCATCTTGATCTGCTGCGCCGCCGCCTGGACCGCGGCATAGTCGTCCAAGTCGATGATCTGCGCCATGAATGGATAGAGGTCGTCGTACGGGCGCAGGATCGGCTCGACGTCCTGCCACCAGGTCGGCTTCGCCACAGGTTTGACCTTGTCGTAGACGTGGACGCTGACCGCGGTGTTGGGGTCGGGATTGCCGTCGAGCTTCCAGGTGAAGGCGATGGCGTAGACCTGGCCGTCGATGGGACCGCGGGGGTTGCCCGGTCCCGACGCCGCAGCGGAGACGGTGAACGTCGCACGGCCTTTGCTGTTCGTCACCACGGACGCCGGGAAGCTGAGCGCCTTCTTGGGCACGCCCACCGGGAAGGGCGGCTGCTGTTGCAGGATGTTGTTGTTCAGGGCGAGGGAGATCTTCTGGCCGCCCGCAGGCTTGCCGAACGACAACGCCACAAGCGTGCACTTCGCGCTGCCGCCGGGCTCGAGGCGGAGCACGCGCGGCGCCACCGAGAGGGAGGTCGCGTTCGCGTCCTCGTCGAGCAGGACCATCGAGCCCGAGCCCGACTCCTGCATCACCACCAGCGGGGTCTTCTGCGCCAGGGCGAGCTGTTGGGCGCTCAGCGGGAATTCCTGGATCGCCGCCGTGGCCTGGTAGGCGGCGGCCGAAGTGTCGATCGTCCCCAGGATCACCGGTCCGCTGCTCGCAGCGATGCCGGCCTGCAACGTGCCGAGGTTCGCCGGCTGCGGATTCGGGAACGGCAACGGCGGCGTGGCCGGCGCGGCGGGCAGGGGCCGCAGCGTCGGGAAGGAGTTCCCGAAGTCGAAGACCGCGACCTTGCGTTTGGCGTCGATCTGGCAGGGCGCGAAGTTGACCTGCTGATCCTGGGGGCGCAGCAGGCGTCCGGCGGCCAGCGATCCCGCCGGCTCGCCGGGGAGCGCCGGTCCGATCGTGCCGGCCACCCGCCCGAGGGTGAAGTTGGGCGACGTGGAGTCGTCCTGGAAGTCGTCCACCACCCACTTGATCGACAGCGAGGTGGGGCTGGCTGCCTTGAGCGCCTTGAGGAGCGGCGAGGCGAGCGTCTTGCTCCACTGCACGCCGGTGAGCACCGACTGGTAATAGGCGGCGAAGACGGCGTCGGGCTGGGCGCCCAACATGCGCAGGAAGATGTCGTTGAACGCCGTGGGCTCGAAGGTCCCGGTGAAGGTGCCGGACGCGGCGTTGCCCACCTGCACCTGCAAGCCGAAGATCATCGACACCATCTGCTGCTCGGTGTCGAGGTCCACCAGCTTGGCGACCGATGGCTTGTCCGTGCTCGCCACCGGCGCGCCGACCACCGGATCGCTCCCGCTCTTGCCCGACGCCAGCACGGCCGTCTGCACCGTGCAGCTCGGGAACTGCCAGGCGTGGGAGCCGTCCGGGTTCCAGGCAGGCGAGAGCGGCGGCTGAAGGGTGTAATTCTGCGCCGTGTTGTTGAGAGTCGAGGGGTCGGCACGGAACGTGCCGAAGAAGTGCAGCCGGGGGAGATCGAGATAGCTCATGGCAATTCCCTCCTTGCTTGCAGGCGCCGCGCGCCTTCGGTTCGGACCCGCTCAGTTTAGACAACTCCCAAGCAGGGGGGAAGGGGGCAGCCTTCAGTCGGAGGAGAGGCGCAGCCTGATGTTGTGCTCGCTCAGGCCAGTCTCAGCCTCTGGAGAGCAACGGTTCCTCCAGCAATCACCTGAACCGTCAGCTCATTGCCCAGCAGAAGGCCCACTCCGAGGAGCGGGTCCGTTTCCGCCACGTCGATCGCAGCCAAACGCCGTTCGCCTGCCCAGGCGACGGTCGCTTCGTGGATATCGAACTCGCTCTCGCTGCCATCTCCCAGCAAGGCGCTGCCCCTCCCACGGAAAGGGAGGTCGAGAGCGGAGACCACAGCCGAAGGTAGAGTGAGGGAGCCTGTGTAGCCCGTATCCAGGACCGCCTCGATCTGCCTCTCCTGTCCTCCACGGCCAATCACCACAAGGCGCACGATCGCCTCGCGCTGCGCGTTCATGGCGCCGACAATCATGCTGCTAAGCGGCGGTCTTGCTGCGTGGACCGAAGCGACGGGTATAGGGGGACCCGACCAACCGGAACCAGATCTGGGCCTCCGGATTCCGGGCGAGCAGCCGGTGCGAGGCCGCAATCTCGTCTAGATCAGTCTCGAAAGCGCCTGTTTCAATATCGATCGCAACGAACTTGCCGTCATCCTCTGCGCCGAGACGAGGCTGCACCTCGCGCTCATAGATCTCGTTGCCCCGCTTGGCGAACTCTTCTTTGGTATACCGAGGAAACGGGGAGGCGCTCATAGCGCCATTATATGACACCACGCTGGGAATCGAGCTCAGGCCCGCGGAGCTGGTTCTACTCCGGCCTCTCCTTCACATAGCGCGACTCGTGGTGCGGACGGCCGTGCCGCAAGCGGTGGATCTCGCCGGTGCGGCACAGGCGGTGCAGGATCCCCGAGATCTGCCGCAGGTCCGGCTGCGTGCGCAGCCTCGCCCCGAAGTCGCGCTGCACAGCCGCCAGCACGCCCTGGGGACCGAACGGCTGCTGGCCGCCCCAGTCGCCGAGGACATGGCGCACCATCTTGGTCAGCCGGGGATTGGAGGCGGCGCCGAAATCCTGGTCCGCGAGTGACGGCTGGTCGGTCTGGGCGAGCCCAGCGGGAGTCCGCGCCGCCATCTCGACCGCCGCGGCGGAGGCGGCGCGGAACGACTCCAGCCGCTCGGTGATGGCGTCGAGCTCCGCGGTATGCAGGAGCCGCTCCTTCTGGTGGAGCGCCTCGTGCCCAGCGTGGAACGCCTGCCGTTCACGGTGGAACGCCGCCTGCGTCTCCAGAGAGGCCACGATCTCATCAACCGACCATCTCCGGCTCATCGTCTCCTCCCCTCTGAAGCAGCCCGGCCAAAACCGCGGTGAGTGTCGAGACAATCCAGCAAGTCTCTATATTTGCAACGCAATCGGGTCCTCTTTCCGTGCAATCCAGCTCTCCGGTCTCGCAATTCTCTGCATTCTAGACGAATTTCTCTGCTCTTTGCAAGAGTTTTTAGACGCTATCCGCAAATTTCTCGTCTCTATTCGAGGATTCATCGGCTCCACGCTCAGTTGTCTCTGCCTATTCGCGCGAGGGCGTCGCAATGGAATCGGTAGATATCGAGTATTTCGCGAAATCCTCGATTTATTTCCCGAAAGACTCCATGTTTCCGCGAATTTCTCCTCGGCTGCGCCTCTTGTCTCGACGCCCTATGCCTGCCCGATTTACGGCCTGGAGTTGGAGCTTACGCCTGGGAGCGCAAGCGCCATCTGAAGAGAGGCGACTCCGCTACAATCTTCGAGTTTCCGGGAACATCTCATGAGCTGCCGGACCAGAAAGACTCGATGAAAGACTTCTTCGTCAGCTTCAACAGTGCCGACAGGGCGTGGGCCGACTGGATCGCCTGGATGCTCGAAGAGGCTGGCTATCAGGTGGTCTACCAGCCGTGGGACTTCCGTGCCGGCGGCAACTTCGTCCTGGAGATGCAAAAGGCGGCCAGCGAGACGCGCAAGACCGTGGTCGTCCTGACCGACAACTACCTCCAGGCCGACTACACTCAGCCGGAGTGGGCTGCCGCCTTCGTGCAGGATCCACGCGGCGATCACCGCACCTTGATCCCTGTGCGGGTCGCGCCGTGCTCTCCCACCGGCCTGCTCAAGCCGTTGATCTACGCCGATCTGGTGGGCCTGCCGGCCGAAGCAGCCAAGGCGGCCGTGCTCACCGCCGTCTCGGACGACCGTCCGAAGCCGGCACAGCCTCCCGCCTTTCCCGGCACGGCGGCGGACCCCGCGAGCCCCGCGCCCGCTTACCCAGGCATCCTCCTCGACCTCGGCCGCCTCCCCATTCCCGGCCCGCATTTCGTCGGTCGGGAAACCGAGCTCGCCCGTCTCGACGCCGCCTGGGACGATCCAACCGTCCACGTCCTTACCCTCGTCGCCTTCGGAGGCGTCGGCAAATCCGCCCTGGTCGCCCGCTGGCTCGACCGCATGGCCGCCGACGGCTGGCGTGGCGCCGCGCGCGTCCTCGACTGGTCCTTCTACAGCCAGGGAACGAAAGACCAGGCCACCTCCGCCGAGCCCTTCATCAACTACGCTCTCCGCGTCTTCGGCGATCCCGATCCCCAAGCCGGCTCTCCCTACGACCGCGGCGCCCGACTCGCCCATCTAATAAGGAAGGAGCGGTCCCTCTTCATCCTCGACGGCGTCGAGCCGCTGCAATACCCGCCGGGCCGTCCAGAGATCGAGGGCCGCCTCAAAGACCCCGGCCTCACCGCGCTCCTCAAGGGCCTGGCCGCGGGCAATCCAGGTCTCTGCGTGGTGACCACCCGCGAACGGATCGCGGATCTCGCCGGCTATCCGAAGACGGCGCCACAGATCTCCCTGGAGGAGATCGATCCCGATGCGGCCGTCGAGCTGTTGCGCCAGCTCGGAGTGGACGGCCGAGAGAGCGATCTCCGCGCCGCGGTCGAAGAATTCGGTCGTCACGCTCTGACGCTGACCCTACTCGGCAACTATCTTCACAAGGCCCATGGAGGCGATGTCCGGAAGCGGCGTGAGATCGATCTCGGCCGAGCGAACGAGAAACAGGGAGGCCACGCCTTTCGCGTTATCGCCGCCTATGCCCGGTGGCTGGGAGACGGACCGGAGCTGGCGATCCTCCGCCTCTTGGGCCTCTTCGACAGGCCCGCGGATGCCGGAGCCCTCAAAGCCCTGCGCGCCGCGCCGCCGATCCCGTGCCTTACCGAGCCCCTCGTGGACCTCTCGAACGAAGACTGGGAGTTCGCCACGGCCACCCTGCGCGACCACGCTCTGCTGGCGGCGGCTGATCCGCAGGAACCGGAGACGCTCGACGCCCATCCCCTGGTGCGCGCCTGCTTCGCGGAAGAACTCGAGAGCCACCGCCCTGACGCCTGGCAGGAAGGCAACTGGCGCCTCTACGAGCACCTCTGCCGGGCAGCGCCGGGTCTCCCCGACACTCTGGCAGCGATGCAGCCTCTCTATTCCGCCGTGGTCCACGGCTGCCGGGCGGGGCGCCAACAGGAGGTGATGCATGAGGTCTATCGGGGGCGGATCCTTCGAGGAAATGAGCATTTCAGCACGCGCAAGCTCGGGGCCTTCGGCTCGGAGCTGACGGCGCTGGAGGGCTTTTTCGATCACCCCTGGTTCCTGCCCTCCGTCCGCCTCACCGCGGACTTCCAGGCGCTCGTCCTAAACCAGGCCTCCTATTACCTGCGCGCATTAGGCCGTCTAGCGGAGGCGGTCGAGCCGTTGCATGCGGGGCTGCATGGCTACATTGCCGCAGAGAATTGGGAAGCTGCCGCACTCAGCGCCAGTAATCTCAGCGAACTGAACCTGGCCCTTGGGAACGTGCCGCACGCCCTAGCTTTCGGCGAGCAGAGCATCGAGTTGGCCGACCAGAGTGACTCTGCATCGTGGAAGATCATTAGCTGCACGACATGGGCCAACGCTCTACACCTAGCGGGCCGCTGGGAAGCGAGTGAGGCGATCTTCCGCGAGGCCGAGGCGCTGCAGGCAGAGTGGCAGCCTGATTACCTGCTGCTCTACTCGAACCAGGGTTTTCAGTACTGCGATCTGATGCTGTCCTTGGCAGAACCCGATTACGGGGCTGGGCTGAACGGGCTTGCTGGGCTGGGCTCCCGCTCGGGAGATGTGGAACGGTTCCGGCGGACCTGCCGGAAGGTCTTGGAACGGGTGAAACAGACGCTGGATTGGTCGGCTGCGGCTGGACTATCCCCACTCACGCTCGCACTCGACCGCCTCACCCTGGGCCGTGTCCACCTCGGGCTGACTCTGACGGCTCCTCAGACGGCTGGGAAAGACCGTGCTACCGAGTTCGCTCAGGCTGAAGAGCATCTGGATCAGGCAGTGGACGGTTTGCGACAAGCAGCGAGAGAAGACATCGTTCCTCTTGGCCTCTTGGCCCGCGCCGCCCTCCGGCGCTTCCGTTCCGACTTCACCGGTGCTGCCGCGGACCTCGCCGGCGCCCAGGAGATCGCCGAGCGCGGGTCGATGCGGCTTCACGAGTGCGATGCGCACCTGGAGTGGGCGCGGCTGTGCCGGGACGAGGGGGATCTCGACACGGCGCGGCGGCACGTGGCGCAGGCGCGGGTGCTGGTGCAGGAGACCGGGTATGGGCGGCGGGAGCGGGAGGTGGGGTGGTTGGAGGGGGTGCTGGGATAGGAGAGGGCGGTGGCCTCCGCTACCACACCCAGGATTGAAATCCTGGGCTGGCCACCCTTGTCCCTATGGGACGGCTAACAGCTCTCGGCAGACGAAGAGATCCTGCTCGTCGAATTCGAATCATCCTGGGCCTCCAGGCCGTCCCGCAGGGACAAGGGCCTCCAGCCCAGGGTTTCAACCCTGGGTCTCGTGGTCCGAAGTCCAGGTCTGGATTCTCCACCACCTCCAGATCCTTGGCGGCACAGGTAGGCACAAAAAGCCCCCGCGGAGCCGGCGGGAGGGGTCGGAAGCCGGCACCGCGGGGTGTGAGGGAAGGGTCTCGTTGTTGCTCGGTGCTCTCTACCGGTCGTTCTTCGCCACCTTGCCGGCCTCGTCCTTCTCTTCGTCGGCCATCCACTTCGCCAGCACGGCGTCGGGGACGGCGGCGAGGGTCGCGGTCAGGGTCTGCTGGGCGCCGTTGCGCTGGATGGTGTAGGTGACGGTCTTGCCGACCTTGCAGTCCGCCTTGGCCCCCTTCAACTGATCGTGGTGGTCGGCGCGCAGGGGGACGCCGTTCAGGGCGAGGAGGACGTCGCCCTTCTGGAAGCCGGCCTTCTCGGCCGGGCTGCCGGCGGCGACCTCGACGACCGTCGGCGTCGCCGCGGCCTTGTCGGTCTCGATGCCGAGCCAGCCGTGGGCCGCGAGCTTCGCCTTGTGGGCCGCCTGCTCGTGGGCGCACTGCTCGCCGCCGGCAAACGCCGCGGCGGTGAAGACGAACGTCAGGGCGAGAGCGAGGAGAGAGATCGTCTTGCGCATGCTGGACCTCCTGTGGATCGGAGGCGGCGGGTCTGCCGCTGTCCAGGGTCCAGACTAGGGATCGCCACTGTAAAACTCCTCACGCCAGCGTAAAACGTCGCAAACGGTGTAACCGAGTTGTAAATGGCGCTTCGGGCCGGCTCCGGCTGCGCTACAGTCATCCGCGTGAAGCTCCGCAGCCCCCTCCGCCGCCAGACCCTCTGGGTCGGTTTCGTCGCGGTCCTCCTGCCGCTCGCGGTCCTGCTCGTCTTGCAGTACCGCTGGCTGCGGCAGCTCGACAGCACGTCGGGCATCGTCCACCGGGCGACGCTGGTCAATTTCCTCGAAGGGGTGGCGAACGAGGTCGAATACTCCTATCGCAACGACGCCGAGCGGATGCTCAACCTGCCGCCGTCCATCTTCACGCACGACCATCTGGACAAGGCGGCGATGTGGTTCAAGAAGAAGGGCGTGGAGGGGGCGAGCCGCCTCTTCGTGGTGAGCTTCGCCAACAAGGCCGAGGGCGACGTCCTGTTTTTCCAGCCCTCCTGCTCCTCCTTCGAGCTCGCGTCCTGGTCGCCCGAGGCGCACGCGGTCTGGTTCGCCACCTCCCCATGGCGCAATCTGGCCCACAAGGGCGAGACCCTGGAGCACGTCGCGCTCTCCGTCGACGAAAAGGATCCGCGCTACCGCATCCTGATCAACCCCGTCACCGACGATTCGTCGCACATCGTGGGGATCGCCGGGATGATCCTCGACGCGGCGCACTTCGAGCGCGAGCTCCTGCCGCGGGCGGTCGGGAAATCGCTGTCCAAGTTCTTCTCCGGCGACGCCGACCAGTGCCCGATCGTCTCGGTGTGGGACGGCGAGGGGCGGCTCGCCTTCCGCAGCGAGCCCGACGCCAAGGTCGGCGAGAAGGAGATCGTCAAGCACTTCCCGTTCGTGTTCACCGACTGGAAGATCGGCCTCGCCAGCCGCTCCGTGACGCCGGCCGCGGTGGCGCGGCGCAACTTCGTGCTCAACTTCCTCCTCTCGCTCGCTCTCGCCGCCGCCCTCGTCGGCGGCCTCGCGCTGTCGTTCCAGACCGCCTCGCGGCAGATGCGGCTGTCGCAGATGAAGAGCGACTTCGTCTCCAACGTCTCGCACGAGCTGCGCACTCCGCTCGCCTCGATCCGCGTCTTCGGCGAATTCCTGCGCCTCGGCCGCGTCGACAGCCCGGAGAAGGCTCGCGAGTACGGCGACTACATCGAGACCGAGAGCCGCCGGCTCACCCAGCTCATCAACAACATCCTCGACTTCGCGAGCATCGAGTCGGGACGCAAGAGCTACCAGCTCGCCCCCGAGGACGTCGAGGAGGTGGTGGGCGAGACGCTGAAGACCTTCGCTGTGCGCCTGCGCCAGAGCGGCTTCCGCATCTCGTTCACGCCGCCGGAGACTCCCCTCCCCGGCGTGCCCCTCGACCGCGGCGCCTTCGCCCAGTCGTTGAGCAATCTGCTGGACAACGCGGTCAAGTACTCGAACGGGGCGACCGAGATCGAGGTCGGCGTGCGCCGCAACGGCGACTGGATCGTCGTCTGGGTGCGCGACCACGGCATCGGCATCCCCAAGGACGAGCAGGCGAAGATCTTCGAGCGCTTCCACCGCGTGGGCACCGGCCTCGTGCACGACGTCAAGGGCAGCGGCCTCGGTCTCTCGATCGTGCAACACATCGTCCAAGCCCACCGCGGCCGGGTCACGGTCGAGAGCCGGCCGGGCGAGGGGAGCACCTTTTCCATCCATCTGCCGGTCGACGTTCCGGCTCCCGGCGCGGCGCCGGCCGCGGCGCCTTCCCCCTCCGAGGCCTGAGCGATGCGCAAGGTTCTGATCGTCGAAGACGACGAGGCGATGTCGGTCGCGCTCCGCGACGGCTTCGAATACGAAGGCTACGCGGTGACGGTGGCGAAGGACGGCGAGGCCGGGCTCCACCTCGCCACCGCCGCCGAGCCCGATCTCATCCTCCTCGACGTGATGCTGCCGAAGATGACCGGGCTCGACGTCTGCCGGAAGCTGCGCACCGACGGCCGCGGCGTCCCCATCATCATGCTCACCGCCCGCGGCCAGGAGATCGACAAGGTCCTCGGCCTGCGGCAGGGGGCTGACGACTACGTGACGAAGCCGTTCGGCTTCATGGAGCTGATGGCGCGGGTGGAGGCGGTGTTGCGCCGCTGCACCGGCGCTCCGGGCGGCCCGCCGGAGACCACCTGCCGTTTCGGCGACGTGACGATCGACTTCAAGGCCTGCGAGGGCTGGAAGGGCGGCCGGCCCATCGACCTCTCGCCGCGCGAGCTCAAGCTCCTCGCCTACTTCCTCCAGCACCCCGGCGAGGTGATCTCCCGCGAGACGCTCCTCGACGCGGTATGGGACTACAACGCCATCCTCTATACCCGCACGGTGGACATGCACATCGCCAAGCTGCGCAAGAAGATCGAGGACAATCCGGGGGACCCGCGGCACATCGTCACGGTGCACCGGCTGGGCTACAAGTTCACGGGTTGAGCACGGCCGCTGCCGCGTCCACCGCCATCCCGCTCAGGGCCTCGATCTCTGCGGCTGGCAGGCGCGCCAGCACCTCCCGGGCGTCGTCGCGGGCGCGCTCCAACCATTCCCAGTCGTCCGGCAGCCGGGCACTGCGGAGGGCGGGGAGGCCCGCCTGGCGGGTGCCCAGGACGTCTCCCGGGCCGCGGATCTTCAAGTCCTCCTCGGCGATCTCGAAGCCGTCGTTGGTGCGCGCGAAGACGGCCAGACGCCGGCGCGCCTCGGCCGTGAGCCGGCCGTGCAGCGCGAAGCAGCGCGACGGCCGCGCTCCCCGGCCCACCCGTCCGCGGAGCTGATGGAGCTGGGCGAGGCCGAAGCGCTCGGCGCTCTCGATGACCATGCAGGCCGCCTCCGGAACGTCCACCCCGACCTCGACGACCGTGGTGGCGAGGAGCACGCGCACCTCGCCGATTGCGAAAGCCTGCATCACCCGCGCCCGCTCCACCGTGGGCAGGCGGCCGTGGAGCACCGCGCAGGGCCAGCCGGGAAGCTCGCCGCGCACCCGCTCCTCCGCCTCCGCCAGCGAGGCGACCGCGCTCCCGCCGCTCTCTTCGATCAGCGGCACGACGACGAAGACCCGGCCGCCGGCCGCGAGCTCCTCGCGCACCCGTTGGTAGACGGCGTGCCTCCGGCGCGCCGGAAAGAGCTCCGTGGCGACCGGCGTGCGTCCCGGCGGCAGCTCGTCCAGGGTCGAGACCGCCAGGTCGCCCCAGGCGGTGAGCGCGAGCGTGCGCGGGATCGGCGTCGCGGTCATCACCAGCAGGTCCGGCTGCTCCGCCGGCTCGCCTTTGCGCCGCAGCAGGGCGCGTTGGCGCACCCCGAAGCGGTGCTGCTCGTCCACCACGGCGAGGCCGAGGCGGCGAAATTCGACCCCCTCCTGGATCAGCGCGTGGGTGCCCACCGCGAGCTGGATCTCCCCCGCCGCCAGCCGCTCGCGCAGCCGAGCCGGATCGTTCCCCCGGCCTCCCCTCACGCCGGTGAACAGACCGAGGCGATAGCGCTCCCCGAGCAGGCGCTCCAGGGTGGCGTAGTGCTGCTCCGCGAGCAGCTCCGTGGGAGCCATGAATGCCCCCTGGAAGCCGCTTTCCATCGCCACCACCAGGGCCAGGGCGGCGACCAGCGTCTTGCCGCTCCCCACGTCGCCCTGGAGCAGGCGCAGCATCGGGTGCGGCCCCTGGAGGTCGGCGACGATCTCGCCCAGCACACGCCGCTGCGCCGCGGTGAGGCGAAACGGCAGCAGGCCGCGCGCCACGGTGCGCAGCCGGTCGTCCACGCGATAGACCAGCGTGCGCGGCGCCGCCGTCTCGCGGGCGCGCAGGAGGGCGAGGGAGACCTGCAGGCGCAGCAGCTCCTCGTAGATCAGCCGTCCGTGCGCCGGGCTCCGCCGTTCGTTCAGAAGCTCGACGCCGCCCTGCGGACGATGCAGGGCGAGGAGGGCCTCCCCCAGCCGCGGCAGGCCGTGGCGTTCCAGGAGCTCGGCGGGTAACGGCTCGGGGACCGCGGCGGGAGCGAAATCCTCCAGGACCGTCGCGATCAGGCGGCGCAGCATCGCCGGTCCCAACCCCGGGCCGAGGGACGGATAGACCGGTGCGATGCGCGCGCCGTGCAGGGCGCGATCCAGGGGCTCGCATGTCGGGCTCACCAGCTCGAGACCTGACCTGTCGCGGCCCGCGCCGTGCAGCAGGTACTCCTCCCCTTCGCGGAGCCGCTGGAAGAGATACGGCTGATTGAACCAGACGACCGGGATGGCGCCGGAGCCGTCCGTGAGGACGGCGCGGACCAGGCTGAAGCCGCGGCGGCGGGTGCGGATGCGGCGGATGGCGCTGAGCCGGCCGCGGAACGTGGCGGCCCGGCCGGCAACGGCGGCGGCCACCGGCACCACCTCCCGGCGGTCCTCCCAGCGGAACGGAACATGGCGGAGAAGGTCGAGGACCGTCTCCAGGCCCGCGGCGGACAAGGCGCGGGCGCGGGACGGTCCCACGCCGCGCACCTCGCGGAGGGGAGCGTCGGGATTCAGATCGCGAACCGCATCACCACCACCCCGAAGCGCAGCTCGTCGCCCGGCTGGATCTCGGATGGGATGCCGGTCTCCAGGCGGTTGCCGTTCAGGAAGGTCGCGTTCATGGTCCCGATCTCCTCACCGACGAAGAACTTGGTGCCGCGGCGATAGAGCTTGGCATGCCGGCGGCTGACGGAACGCTGCGCGTCGAGAGGCGACAGGTCGACGTCGGGATAGATGCCGGTGACCGGGTCCTTGCGGCCGACCGTCGTCTCCGGGCCGGCCGAGAGCGGGAACTCCATGCCCGAGACGGTGTGGATCAGCTTCTCCGGTCCCTCGGCCGGCACCTGGATGACGGGCGTGGGCATCTCCCGGGAGACCGGGTTGTTCTTGAACAGCGTCGTGCCGCGCAGCAGCTCGTCCGTCTCGCGCAGCCGGCGCGACAGCTTGCGCATCATGCGCACCGCGATCTCCGGGTTGTCGCGCAGCATCTGGTCGAACGTGGAGCCGTTGATCTGCAAGAGGCGCGTGTCCGTGATCGCCCGCGCCGAGGCCGCCCGCGGCATGTCCTCGAGGACCGACATCTCGCCGAAGAAATCCCCCTTTTCGAGGACGGCGAGGACGGTCTCCTTGCCGCCCACCTGGTTCAGGATCTCGACCTTGCCCTCGTGGATGATGAACATCTCTGTGCCGAGATCGCCTTCGCGGAAGACGAAGTCGCCGTCCTTGAGCTCGACGATGAAGCCGCCGGTCTTGCGCGGCGCGGTCGTCGTCTTGAACACAGGATTGTTCATGCGCTGTTCACCCCTCGCCGAGCCACAGCCGTCGGCCGTCTTCCGCGAGCGATGCGGTGAGGCCCAACGGCAGCGTCAGGTTGGGCGCCAGGTGCCCGCTGTCGAGTCCCCAGGCGAGCGGCCAAGCGAAGCCTGCGAGGCTGTCCTCCACCAGGGCCGGCCAATCGGGTGCGCCGGAGGATCGCTCCGCCGGCTTGGAGCCCGACACCTCGCCGCCGTCGACATGCGCCACGACCATGGCCTCGATCTTCCTCAGATTATCCGACAGGCGCAGGTGGGTCAACATTCTGTCCACTTTGTAGGGCGGCTCGTTGACGTCTTCCCAGAACAGGATGCTGCCCGCGAGGTCGGGGAAGTATGGCGTGCCCAGCGTGCCGGCCAGCAGGCTCAGGCAGCCGCCGAGGAGCGGTCCGGCCACGGTTCCGGAGACGGGTGGCCGCAGCCACCCGCGGAGGGGCACCGCCGTGGGATAGCGCCCCGCCAAGGCGCCGAGGAACGCCGCCTCCTCCGTGGGATCGAGACCGCGGGCGAGCTCGGCCGCCACCAGCGGACCGTGGAAGGCGGCGAGCCGGAGGCGGGCGACGACGGCGAGGAGGAACGGCGTCAAGTCCGAGTAGCCGAGGTAGGCACGGGGGCGGCGGGCGAGGAGGTCCCAGTCGATGCCGGGGAGGATGCGCAGCAGGCCGGACCCGCCGCGGGCGAAGAGGATCGCCGGCAGGTCGGGATCGGCGGCGAGGCGGTGGAAGGCGCCCAGGCGCTCGGCGTCGTCGCCGGCGAACAGGCCATGGCGGGACGGAGCGCCCGGCTGGCCGGAGAGATTGTCGGCGAGGACGGGCTCGAAGCCGAGGCGGCGCAATGCCGCGAGGCCGGCCTCCAGGCGCTCGGGGCGCACCGGCCCGGACAGCGCGGCCACGCCCACGCGGTCCCCGGGGCCGACGGCGGGAGGAAGACGAACGGGTGCGATCAAGACGCCGGAGAGCTCCGTAAGCCGAGTTCTGTGTCACCGGAGCCGAGGCTCCGGCCAGCTGTCATTCCTCTGCGACCGGCGTTGCCGCCGGCCTCCAGCAACCTACCCGGAAACGGCCCCGGATCCCGCAGGACCCGGAGGCGGGACGGGCAGCCCGCGAACCGTTCCCCTATTTGGTCTTGCTCCGCATGGGGTTTTCCGTGCCTCCGCCGTCGCCGCCGGAGCGGTGCGCTCTTACCGCACCATTTCACCCTTACCGCCGCCCCGGAGGGCGGAGGCGGTATGTTTTCTGTTGCACTTTCCGTCGCGTCGCCGCGCCTCGCCGTTAGCGAGCATGCTGCCCGTGGGAGCTCGGACTTTCCTCTCCGGCGCGGCCCCGAAGGACCGGCCGGAGCGACAGCCTGGCGCTCTCCGGCGCCTCCCTATCATAGCGTCTTCCCGGCTTCAGATGAATTCGACTTCGTGCGAGTCGCCGGCGGCCTGGTCGCTCTCCGCGGTGTCACCGGTCTCGATGCGGCGGCGGACCTCGGCGAGGGCGGCGGGCAGAGAGGGGTCCTTGGCGCCCTGCCCGATGGCGCGGCGCAGGTGATCCTCGGCGTGGTGCAGCCAGAGCGGGTTCCTGGTTTCCAGCAGGCCGAGCAGCGCCAGGTAGTCGGCCTTGGGCGTCGTGCGCACGGCCTCGCGCAGCAGCTCGATGGCGGCGTGGAACTGCTCCGCGGCGGCGTAGCTCCGGGCTCTCTCGTAGAGCCGCTGCGCCTCCTCGGGACGCGGCACCGGCGGCGCCTCCGACTGCCAGCTCGGCTGCTCGCGGTCGTAGAGCTTGCGGCGGTCGGGATCGCTCAGGGTCAGGTAGGCCTCGGTGACGCGCTCGAAGAGCACCTCGAGCACCCCTTCGCGCCCCATCAGGTCGAGGCGCTGCGCGTTGTCTGGATGGACCAGGCGGGCCATCCGTTCGAACCCCTCGTGGATCCGCAGCACCGGCGACGCAACGTCGACGTCGAGCAGGTCGTAGAGGCTCGCCTCCCCCATGCGACGCAGCAGCGCCGCCAGCCGCTCCCGGTGCGCCGCCACGTCCATCTCCAGCGGGCGGTCCTCCAGGCTGGCCGCAATGCGATCCATGAAGAGCCGGAGCTCCTCCCCCGAAAGACGCCGCAGAGCCGTCATTGACCAAGATGGTAACACTTCATCCACAATACGCCAGTGAAGACCTCCGTCCTCTCCGGCCTCGCGGTCCTGCTCCTCGCGGCAGCCGTCCGCCTGCCGAGCCTGACCGCCGGCTACCCGTACATCAACTACGTCGACGAGGGAAACTTCCTGTATCCGGTGGCGGAGATGCTGCGGCTGGGCCGCTGGGAGCCCGGGTGGTACATGTATCCGTCCTTGCCGTTGATCGCCACGGCGACGGCGGCGCGCCTCGGGGACCCGCTCCGCCGCACGCTCCGCGGCGGCCGCAGCCTGGCGGACGACCTGCGCTCGAACAACGGGATGTACGACGACCTGTCCCCCGATCTGCTCCTCGCCGGCCGCGTCATGAGCCTGCTGGCGGGGCTCGGCATCGTGGTGCTGGCGGGCCGCCTCGGCCGCCGCCTGGCGGGACCGCGGGTGGGCATGGCCGCGGCCCTCCTCACCGCCTTTGCGCCGCCGCTGGTGATCCGCGGCGCCATCGCCTCGGTCGACCCCTTCGCGGCGTTCTTCGTCCTCGCCGTCCTGCTGTTCGCCGAGCGCCTGCGCGCGGCCCTCGGCAATGGTGAGAACGGCGCACGTCCGGGCCGCGAGGCACTGGCCGCCGGCGCCATGGCGGGTTTTGCCTTTGCCGCCAAATACCCGGCCGTGCTCGCCGGCCTCGTGCCGTTGTGGATCGTCCTGCGCAGCACCTCGCCATGGCGCCACAAGGTACGCCTGCTTCTCCTCAGCGCGGCCGGAGCCGCGAGCGCCGCGGTGCTCGCCATGCCCGGCCTCCTCGTCCACCCGCGCGACGTCTGGGCCGCCATCCTGCGCCAAGGAGAGCTCTACGCGGGGCTGACCTCGCAGGCGCCGCTCTGGCGACAGGCGCTGATCCGCGCCGAGTGGGATCTGCCATACGACCACCCGGAGCTCGGCGCGCTGTTTCTGCTGCTCGCCCTCGCCGGCCTGGTCCTCGCCTGGCGCGACCGCGAGCTTTCCATCTCCGTCCAGGCCTGGTCGCTCTACGCCGCGGCCGTCCTCCTCCTCTTCGCGCGCTATGCCTTTCATCCGTTCCGCAATCTGTTGCCGCTGGTGGCGCCGGCCTGCATTCTGGTGGCGATCCTCTGGGACCGGCTGCGTGCCCGGCTCGCCCGGACGCTCTGGACCCATGCCGCCGACGCCGCCGCCGTGATCCTCCTGGTCGTCTTCTTCGTCCGCCCGGTCGACGGCTACGCCTGGGAACGGCTGCACCTCAAGGACTCGCGCGCCGAGGTGGTGGATTGGCTGGCGCCCCGCCTTCGCCCGGACGACGCGGTCCTCGTCATCCAGGAGCTGGCGATCCTTCCCGAGGAGCTCGACCGTCTTCCGGCCAGGACCTTCCTCGCTCACTGGCCGCGCGTGCCCAGAGCTCTCGCCAACCGGCACCATCGCTACCTGATCGCCTCCGTTCCGCCACCGTCGGGACCCTACAGGCTGGACTCCGACGACCGCGCGGCGCTCCTCCGCGACTACGAGGTCCGCGTCCGCTTCGGCACCGATCCGACCCCGCAGGACCACTACTGGTGGCACGGCAACCGGCAGACAGTGTTCGTCCTGGAACGGCGAGCCGGGCTCTGAAACTTGACAGGGCGTTTGCGCGGATGGCACGCTGGCGCTTGCCCGGCACAGGCTGACCAGGGAGGAGCATGAGCGAGCCCACTGGACCGTTGTCCCGCCGTTCGGCCTCCTGGTGGCGCCGGAACCGGGGCTGGGCGCTGCCGTCCGGTTCCCTCGCACTCGTCCTGTCGCTCGTCTCCATCGCGAGCTGCGCAGGCGCCGTCCTGGCCTTCCTGTTCGCGGCCATCAAGCTGGGGATGTCGTTCAAGAAGGAATGACGGTCCCACCCTCACCGAAGACCCGTCACTGAGTACAATAGACCGATTGCTGGTCTGGTGGCGAATGGAGCGGTGGGAGGCCTGAATCCTAAGCGAGGGGCGAAGGATGGACGCTGATGAAGACCATGGTTGCGATGTCGAAGCTCCTTGCCGCCGTCTGCCTGGCGCTGGGAATTCCCGCCGTCATCCTCGCCGCCGAGGCGCCGGCGGCGCCGCCGACAGGCTTCGGCGAGGTGGTGCAGGTCCACGTCGTCAACGTCGAGGTGTACGCCACGGACAAGGACGGCCGCAGGGTGAGCGGCCTGCACAAGGACGACTTCACCGTCTTCGAGGACGGTAAACCGGTCAAGATCACCAACTTCGACGCGGTCGACCGATCGGGCAGCGCCGCGCCCGCCGCGGCGCCCGTCCCACCGCCCTCGCCCGAATCCGTGGCGACGCCTCCCGCGCCGTCGACGGAGTCGGGCCTGAGCCTCGCCGTGCTCATCGACAACTTCCACCTCCGTCCCGGGCATCGGTCAAGGGCCCTGGAGCAGGTCAGGAAGTTCCTGGCGCGACTCGCGCCCGACGACCGGATCATGCTCGCCACCTACGACCTGACGCTCAACGTCCGACAGGGATTCACCGCGGACCGGGCCGCCGTCGACGCGGCGCTCGCCGCCACGGAATCCCTCCCCACGTACGGCCAGCAGCAGGACAACGACCGCCGGACGGCGGTCGAGGCGATGTACGCGCTCTACGATCAGGACCCTTGCGGCTACACGATGGTGACGCCCATCGAAAACTACGCGAGCGCGATGCGCGACGAGGCGCACCGCACGATCGGCGCCTTCAAGGTCCTGGTCAGCTCGCTCGCCGGAGTCCCCGGCCGCAAGGCGCTGCTGCTGGTCAGCGACGGCATCGCGGCCACTCCGGGCGAAGAGCTCTTCCAGGTCTTCTCCGAGGTCTGCGGCGCGAACCCGACCTCCGGCCTGCCCCAGGTCCTGAGCAACGACAGCCCGCTCTCCTCCCGCTATCCGGTGCAGCAGGCTCTCGTCGACGCCCAGAAGTACAGCGTCGCGAAAAAGCTCGAGGACCTGGCGGCGCACGCCAACGCCAACCGGGTCACGATCTACACCCTCCAGGCGACCGGCCTCCAGGGCAGCGGCGCGACCCAGGCGGATCTCGGGACTCACGAACGAGTCCTCCAGATGCCCAGCGTGCAGCAGGTGCTGCGGGAGAACGACCGCGGCTCGCTGTTCGCCATGGCCTCCGACACCGGCGGCCGGGCGACGTTCGACGCCAACGACTTCCTGCCGGACCTCTCCCGCATGCAGGAGGACTTCGCGAGCTACTACTCCCTCGGCTACTCCCCGTCCCATGCGGGCGACGGGCTCCAACACCGGATCGAAGTGAAGGTGAGGCAGCCGGGAGTCCACATCCGCTATCGCCAGAGCTACCGCGACAAGCCGGATCTGGAGCGCGTTGCGGACCGCACGTTGTCGGCCCTTTTCTACGGCACGGAGGACAACCCCCTCGACATCGCGATGACGCTCGGAGAGCCGACTCAGGATGCCGACGCCAAGACCTGGGAGGTGCCCGTCCGGCTCAAGATCCCCCTCTTCAAGGTGTCTTTCGTCAACCGGGAGGGGCAGCCTTTCCAGGGCAAGCTCCGGTTGTTGGTGGTGACGGAGAACGGCCAGGGCGGCCTGTCCCCCCTGCGCCAGGTCGACGTGCCGCTCACCATCCCCCGCCTCAAGGTGCTCACCGCGCTCGGCCAGTCCTACCTCTACACCCTCACTCTCAAGCTGCCCGCCGGCCCGCATCGCCTCGCGCTCGCGGCACGCGACGAGCTGGGCGCGAAGACCTCCTACCTGAGCCTCCCGCTCACGGTGGGGCCCGCCCCGGCACCGACGGGAGCGCGGTGAGGAAGCAACACGGCCAACCGACGACGTCCAAGAAAGGAACGACCGTGTCCAACGGAGACGCGCTGGGAATCGACGTCAGTCACTACCAGGGGAGCGTGGACTGGCAGCAGGTGCAGGTGGCGGGAATCCAGTTCGCCTTCGCCAAGGCAACCGAGGGGATCACCTGGAGCGATCCCGAATTCGCCACCAATTGGGCGGGGATGAAAACGGCGGGGATCCTGCGCGGCGCCTACCACTTCTTCGAGCCGGACGACGACGCGGCGCAGCAGGCGGAGTTTTTCCTGCAGACCGTCCAGCTCGAGAGTGGCGACCTGCCACCGGCGCTCGACGTCGAAACGGCGGCGGCGACCAGCGCCGAGCTCTGGCAGGGAGTCCAGACCTGGCTGGAGCAGGTCGCGGCCGCCACCGGCACGACGCCCATCCTCTATATGAGCCCTGACTTCGCGGACGACAACGACGTGCCGTCGAGCCTTGCCGCCTATCCCCTCTGGGTGGCCGACTACGGGGTCGAGCAGCCGACCCTGCCGCAGGGATGGACCACCTGGCTCCTCTGGCAATCCTCTGAGGACGGCACGGTGGCGGGGATCGACGGCGCCGTGGACCTCGACGAAGCGAACGGTCCGCTCGCGGACCTCCAGGCCATCGCCAAGGCGTAACGGCCCGGCGACGGAAAGGGTTTTCCCAAGGAGGATGCGATGAGTGCTCGCTGGCGACGCTTTCTGGTGATCGTGGCGGTGGCAATGGCGGGGATGGTCGTCGGCCGGGTGTCGAAGAGCGCTGAGCCGGGAGCGGCCGACACGGCCGTCCGGCTGGCGCAGGAGATGGCTGCTGCGGCGGCGCGCCGGGATGTCAAGAGCCTCGAAAAGCTCATTCCGCAGACCGATCGGGTGGCCTACGTGAGCAACGGCCATCCGATCACCGGAAAGCAGTATGCAGAGACTCTCGGGGGGTATTACGCGTCGCTCAAGAGCCTCGACTTCAAGTGGGATCGGTGGGAAGTCTTCCCCATCGCGGACCGTGCCGCCGTCTTCACCGGATGGGCGAGCGTGAAGACGGTCGACCTCAAGGGCGAATCCGAGTCTGCCCGCGCCCTCTTCACCATGGTCTTCGCCGATGACGGCTCGGGCTGGAAGAGAGTCATTGCCCAGAAGTGGCAATCCGAGGTGCCGGCGGTGAGCGCGGCCCACCTGGCCGCGCCGCAGGACCGCGTGCCGCCGGCGAGCGGGATCTCCGTCCAGTTCAATGGGCCGGTGGCCGTCACCGCCTCGACGTTCCATCTGGAGTGTCCGAAGGGCACGCCGATCGCCGTCACCGCCACCGCCGAACCGGCGTCCGACGGCGGCTCGTTCCTCCTCCGTCCAGCCAAAAGTCTGCGCGCCGGCGCCGACTGCCTGCTGAGGGTCGTGGCCGCGCAGGTCTCCGATCCGCGCTTCGGCCAGACCATGGCCGAGGACTACGCCTTCTCGTTCAGGGTAGCCTCGGGGGGAGAGCAGGCTGCGCGAGACTGAGAGCTGGGACCGACGTTTGACATCCGTTCCTTCCACGACGAGATCCTGCGGTCCGGCGCGGTGCCGCTCGATCTGCTGGAGCAGAACATCAAGGAGTGGATACGGGCACGCCAAGCGGCGGCTGCCCTGGGGCAGCCGTCGCGACCTGCCCGGAAGACCGCGCGAGATCAGTAACGGCGACCGCCGCCTCGTCCGCCGCCGCCGCCAGACCTCTCCTCCCTGGGGCGGGCCTCATTGACGGTCAGGTTGCGCCCCTCGAGCTCATGGCCATTGAGCGCGCTGATGGCCGCCTGCGCTTCCTGGTCGTTGCTCATCTCCACGAAGCCGAAGCCCTTGGAGCGCCCGCTGTCACGGTCCATGATGACCGTGGCGGAGGTCACGGCGCCGTGCGCCGAGAACAGGTCTTCGAGGTCGCTGTCCTTGACGCTATAGGACAAGTTTCCGACGTACAGTTTCTTGGCCATTGTGAATACCCCCCTCGCTTAGGTCGACGACCGGTCTATCGTCAGGTCACATCCTACAACGGATTCAGGGACTCCGGTGAGCGCATCTTTCTCATCCGCGGTGAGAGGGATGCCATATTCATGCCCACCGGCCGCTCTCCGGCCGCTGGAGGTATACTCGCCTCTCGTGGAGGTCTCGTATGCCCGATCGCAACAGCCGCCTCACCACCCCTCTGGTCCGCGATGGCCAGGGCGTCCTCCGTCCCGCCACCTGGGACGAGGCGCTCGACCGCGCGGCGCAGGGATTCCGTTCCGCCGTCGCGAGGAAGGGGCCGCAGACGTTCGGCCTCTTCAGTTGCTCGAAGACGACGAACGAGATGAACTACCTGGCGCAGAAGTTCGCCCGGGCGGTGGTGGGCAGCAACAACATCGATAGCTGCAACCGGACCTGACACGCCCCCAGCGTCGTCGGTCTGGCGACGGTCTTCGGAGCGGGCGGCGGGACGACCTCGTACAAGGAGGTCGAGGAGACGGATGTCGTCCTCCTGTGGGGCAGCAATGCCCGGGAGACGCATCCGATCTTCTTCCATCACGTGCTCAAGGCGATCCACAACGGGGCCCGGCTCTACGCCATCGATCCGCGGCGGACGTCGTCCGCCGAGTGGGCGGTGCTGCACCTGCCGCTCCATGTGGGGAGCGATATCGCGCTCGCCAACGCCGTGGCGCGTGAGATCCTCGCCGCCGGCCTGGAGAACCGCAGCTTCATCGACAACGCCACGAGCGGCTTCGCGGACTTCCAGCGGACCGTCGAGCCGTGGACTCTGGAGCGCGCCGAAGCGGTCACCGGCGTGCCGGCGGCGGCGATCCGCGAGCTGGCTCACGCCTACGCCCGCGCCGACCGCGCCGTCCTCTGCTGGACCCTCGGCATCACGGAGCACCACAACGCGGTGGACAACGTCCGGGCGCTGATCAATCTCGCCCTGCTCACCGGCCACGTCGGGCGCTACGGCTCGGGCGTCAATCCGCTGCGCGGACAGAACAACGTGCAGGGCGGCGGCGACATGGGCGCCCTTCCCGACCGCCTGCCCGGCTTCCAGCACGTGGAGAACGACGCTCTGCGCGGCAAGTTCGAGCAGGCGTGGGGGGTCCCTATCCCGCCGAAGGGCGGCTGGCACCTCTCCGCCATGTTCGAGGCCATGGAGCGCGGCGAGATGACCGCGCTCTACGTGATCGGCGAGAACCCGGCCCATTCCGAGGCGGACCAGCACCGCGCCATGCACCTGCTCAAGGGGCTGGACATGCTGGTCGTCCAGGACATCGTCTTCACCGGCACCGCCGAGCTGGCGGACGTGGTGCTCCCCGCCGCCGCCGGCTGGTGCGAATCCGAGGGGACGGTGACCAACAGCGAGCGCCGCGTCCAGCGCGTGCGCCGCGCGCTGCCGCCACCGCCCGGCGTCCGCGACGACATCGAGATCCTCCTCGACCTCGCCCGCCGCATGGGCCGCGACCTGGGCAGTCCCACCGCCGAGGAGCTGTGGAACGAGGTGCGCACGCTGAGCCCGGCCCACGCGGGCATGTCCTACGCCCGGCTGGAGGCGCTCGACGGCATCCAGTGGCCGTGCTATGACGAGTCGCACCCCGGGGAGCTGTACCTCCATGGGCGCCTGTGGGAACGGCCGGTGGTGGGACCGCTCGCCCCGTTCGCCTGTGTGGACGACGAGCCGCCGGTGGAAGAGCTGAGCCCGGAGTTTCCCGTCCGCCTCACCACCGGCCGCCGCCTGGACTCCTACAACACGGGAGTCCAGACCGGTCTCTACGCGTCGCCTCTGCGGCGCGGCGAGACGCTCGATCTCCATCCGGAGGACGGCCGGCGTCTGGGCGTCTCGCCGGGGGACATCGTCCGCGTGGTCTCCCGGCGCGGCTCGGTGAAGGCTCCGGTGCGCTTCGACGACGGGCTGCGGCCGGGCCTGGCCTTCATGACCTTCCACTTCCCCGACCAGGTGGCCACCAACGAGCTGACCATCGACGCCGTGGACCCGAAGTCCGGCACCTCCGAGTTCAAGGCCACCGCGGTACGCATCGAGCCGGTGGGGCGGGCGGCGGCGGTTGCGGTGGAGGCGGCGGAGACGGTGCCGGCGTAAGGCCTCCGCCGGCCCATCCATCCGCCCCCTCCCCCTCCCCTCCCCCGCGCGTCCCCCTCCCAACCGCCCCGAGCGGGAGAGGGGCGCCACCGCCCCAAAGCCGACATCCCTGCAGGTCCGAAGGAAATCCCGGCTGGGGGAAGGGCCGAAGGCTCGGGCTTCCTCAGCCCAGGGCAACGCCCTGGGTTGGGTGGTGGAGGGCGGCGGCCCGGCCCCGGGTGGCGGGCGCCTCCGACTGCACTAGAATGCATCCCGCATGGACCTGCACTTCACCGACGACCAAGCCACTCCCGCGGAGCGGGACGCCGTCGACGCGTGTCTTGCCGATCTGGATCCTCGCCCCGAGAACGGATTGCGGCAGTACCTGCTCCCGGTGCTCCATGCCGTCCAGAGGCGTGCCGGCTGGATCAGCCCCGGCGCGCTCAACTATGTCTGCCGCCGGTTGGAAGTGCCTCCCGCGGAGGCGTTCGGAGTCGCCGACTTCTACGCTCTGTTCCAGACCCGGCCGCATCCGCCGGTGACGGTGCACGTCTGCGACGACATCGGCTGCCGCTTCCACGGCGGCCACGCGGCTCTCTGCGCCGATCTCGACGCCGGTCTACCCTCAAACGCCATCTGGCATCCCAGCCCCTGCCTCGGCCTCTGTGAGCGCGCTCCCGCCGCTCTGGTGATCGCCGCCGGCGAGGCGCCGCGGGAGCAGTCGCTCGCGCCGGCGACGAAGGCTGACGTCCTCGCCGCCGTCGCACGCCAAGCGGTCCCCGAGCCCGACCTCGCCCGCTCCGTGCCGCAGATGGGAAACCCGGATCTCGTGCTGTTGCGCCGGGTGGGCCGGGTCGATCCTCTGAGCCTCGACGACTACCGGGCGGCCGGCGGCTTCCTGGCCCTCCGCCGCGCCTTCGAGATGGGACCCGAGCGGGTGGTGCGTGAGGTGATCGACTCGAAGCTCGTGGGCCGCGGCGGCGCGGCATTCCCGACCGGCCAGAAGTGGCTCGGCGTACGCTCGGCGCCGCTCCCCCGCTACCTCATCTGCAATGCCGACGAATCCGAGCCGGGCACCTTCAAGGACCGCGTGCTGCTGGAGGGCGACCCCTATTCCCTCATCGAGGCGATGACCATCGCGGGCTTCGCCACCGGCTGCGAGAAGGGCTACCTCTACATCCGCGGCGAGTATCCGCTGGCGACGGAGCGGCTGGCGAACGCCATCCGGCGCTGCCGCGAGCGCGGGCTCCTGGGCGACGACATCCTGGGCGACGGCGTGCGCTTCCGCTTCAGATTCGATATCGAGCTGCGGCGCGGCGCGGGCGCCTACATCTGCGGCGAGGAGACGGCCCTCATGAATTCGCTGGAGGGCCGCCGTGGCGAGCCGCGCAACAAGCCGCCCTTCCCCACCCAGGTAGGCCTCTTCGGCCAGCCCACGGTGATCAACAACGTGGAGACCCTGGTCAACGTGCTGCCGATCGTGATCGAAGGCGGCAAGACCTTCGCCGCCGTGGGCACCGAGCGCTCGACCGGCACCAAGCTCTTCTGCGTCTCCGGACACGTCAAGCGCCCCGGTGTCTACGAGGCGCCGTTCGGCATCACTCTGCGCGAGGTGCTCGAGCTGGCGGGAGGCATCGGTGGCAGCGGCCGCCTCCAGGCGATCCTCCTCGGCGGCGCGGCGGGCGGTTTCGTCACCCCGGACCAGCTCGACATCCCGCTCACCTTCGAAGGCACCCGCGCCGCCGGAGCGACGCTCGGCTCAGCGGTGGTGATGCCGTTCGACGACTCGGTCGACCTGCGCCAGGTATTGCGCCGCATCGCCCAGTTCTTCCGCGACGAGTCGTGCGGGCAGTGCGTCCCCTGCCGGGTCGGCACCGTGCGCCAGGAGGAGCTCCTGCACCGCCTGGCCGCGGACCAGCCGCTCGGCTCGCCCGGGCAGGAACGGGCGCTCCTCAAAGAGCTCGGCCAGGTGATGCGCGACGCCTCGATCTGCGGTCTCGGCCAGACCGCCTCCAGCGCCATCGAGTCGGCTCTGGCGAAGTTCCCCGTTTATCTGGAAAATCGCCAGGAGACTCGATGACCGTCGCGAACGCACCCGACGCCCGCATCCCCGTCCCTCGCGGGCCGCTTCCGGTCATCCCGCCACCGCGCCCTCGGAACACCGTTGAGGTCACGATCGACGGTCAGAAGGTCAGTGTTCCCGAGGGGTCCACCCTTCTCGACGCGGCGCGCCAGCTCGGGATCGAAACGCCGACCCTCTGCTACCTGGAGAACCTGACGCCGGTCAACGTCTGCCGTATCTGCGTGGTGGAGGTCGAAGGCTCGCGCACCCTGGTCCCGGCCTGCTCGCGCAAGGCCGAGGCGGGCATGGTGGTGAAGACCGATTCCGAGCGCGTGCGCCTCTCTCGCCGCCTGGTCCTCGAGCTTCTGGGCTCTTCGGTCGACCTCTCCACCGCGCCGCAGATCCAGGCCTACATGGACCGCTACGCCGCCCAGCCGGAGCGCTTCGGCCCGCCGGCGCCGCCCGCCGAGGCCGGCGAGCGTGACGCCGCCCGTCCCGGCCATCACCATCCGCCGCACGGCACGGAGCCCACCGCGGCCACCGTCGGCCAGCCGGTGAAGGTCGACAACGACCTCTACGTCCGCGACTACTCGAAGTGCATCGTCTGCTACAAGTGCGTGGAGGCCTGCGGCACCGACGCCCAGAACACCTTTGCCATCGCCGTCGCCGGCCGCGGCTTCGACGCCCGCATCTCCACCGAGTACGACGTCCAGCTCCCCGACTCGGCCTGCGTCTACTGCGGCAACTGCATCGGCGTCTGCCCTACCGGCGCCCTGATGTTCAAGAGCGAGCACGACATGCGCCGGGAGGGCACCTGGGACGAGT
>Ga0075426_10000060_pt1 | contig 69418 bp, 75 predicted proteins | sample SoiMethybrSBSTD5_FD_75304 | JGI IMG/M metagenome (GOLD analysis project Ga0075426, IMG submission 75304) | Bulk soil microbial communities from a Populus tree surrounding site in Tennessee, USA - Soil MetaG P. TD hybrid SBSTD5 | ecosystem: Environmental > Terrestrial > Soil > Tree plantation... | reverse complement strand
CGCGGTAGATCGGCGAGTTGTATTCGCTCGGCAGGTCGGCCGTGTCGATGACATCCTTGATGCCGAAGGGCACGCCGTGCAGGCGGGAGCGGCGCGGCTCGCGGTCGAGCGTGCGCGCTGCAGCGAGCGCTTTTTCTCTATCCACAAAGGCCCAGGCGCGCACCTGCTCGTCGCGGCCGGCGATGCGCTCGAGGCACGCCGCCACCAGTGTCTCGGACGTGATGTCACGCGCTTCGAGTTGCCGCGCGGCCTGCGCGGCGCTGATTTCATTCAGCCGCATGGCCGGCAGGGTAGCATTCCGCACATGGATTACGAGCTGCTGATTCGCAACGCCACGGTGATCGACGGCACGCGCGCGCCGCGCTACCAAGCGGACATCGGCGTGAGCGGCGGCAGGATCGCCGCCATCGGCCGGCTGGACAGCGCGCATGCGGACGTCGAGCTGGACGCCTCCGGCAAGGTCGCGGCGCCCGGCTTCATCGACGCACACACGCACGATGACCGCCTGATGCTCTCGGCGCCCGACATGGCACCCAAGGTGAGCCAGGGCGTGACGACGGTCGTGGCGGGCAACTGCGGCTGCTCGCTCGCGCCGGCGCCGCACGGCATGCGGGCGCCGGTGACGCCGCCGCTCGATCTCCTCGACGAGGGCGGCCGCTGGTTCCGGTTCGCCACCTTCCGGGAATATGTCGATGAGCTGGCGGCGCATCCGCCGGCCACCAACTGCGCGCTGCTCGTGGGCCACACGATGCTTCGCGTGCAGACGATGGACAATCTCGAGCGCGCGGCGACGAAGGCGGAAGTCGAGCGCATGCGCGAGCTCGCCGACGAGGCGCTCGCCTCGGGCGCGATCGGTGTCTCGACCGGCCTCTATTACGAGCCCGCCGCCGATGCGCCGACCGAGGAAGTCGTCGAGGTATGCCGGCCGCTCGCGAAGCGCAACGGCCTCTATGTCACCCACATGCGCGATGAGGGCGCGAATGTGCTCGCTTCGCTCGAGGAAACATTTCGCATCGGCCGCGAGGTCGGCGTGCCCGTCGTGATCTCGCACCACAAGGTGGCGGGCAGCCCGAACCATGGCCGCTCGACGGAGACGCTGCCGCTCATCGAGGCGCGCATGAAGAGCCAGCCGATCGGACTCGACTGCTATCCGTACTGTGCCTCCTCGACGATCCTTTCCGCGAGCCGCGCGGCGGTGGCGACAAAGACGCTCGTCACGTGGTCGAAGCCCCATCCCGAGGTCGCCGGCATGAGCCTGGACGACATCCGCAGCGAGATGAAGCTCTCGATCGAGCAGCTCCTTCCCGCCGGTGCGATCTATTTTTCGATGGACGAGGCCGACGTGCAGCGCATCCTCGCCTTCGAGCACACCATGATCGGCTCGGACGGCCTGCCGCACGACGCTGCGCCGCATCCGCGCCTCTGGGGCACGTTTCCCCGCGTCCTCGGCCATTACGCGCGCGGCCTCGGCCTTTTTCCGCTCGAGACCGCGGTCTACAAGATGACCGGCCTGACCGCGCGCACGTTCGGGCTCAGGGAGCGCGGCACTCTGCGCAGCGGCATGGCCGCCGACATCACGATCTTCGATGCGCGCGAGATCGAGGATGCGGCGAGCTTCGCCGCGCCGATCCAGCCGGCGAAAGGCATCGACACCGTTGTTGTCAACGGCGCCATCGTCTGGCGCGAGGGCAAGTCGACCGGTGCGCGGCCGGGGCGGGTGCTCGCCCGCAGCTAATCGTAGAGGCGCGCCACGGCGCGCCGCAGAACCTTCAGGTGCCGGCTGAAGTTCGTGCAGGCATCGCAGATCGCCAGGTGCAGGCGCAGCCGCACGCGCTGCCAGAGCGGGAGCCGCTCGTCCATCCCCTGCGACAGAAGTCGCGAGGCTTCCTTGCAGCTCATCATCATCGGCCGAGCCATCCTTTTTCCAGGCACTCGCGCAGCGCCATGCGTGCCCGGTAAAGGAGCACCCAGCAATGGGTCGCGGTGATGCCGAGTTCTTTACAGATATCGCCGGTGTCGAAGCCCAGGTGCTCGCGCATCAGGAATGCCTGCCCGGTGCGCGCGGGCAGCATGGCGAGGCACTTCTCGAGCGCCTGCAGGAACTGCTTGTCCTCGAGCGCCTTTTCCGGCCATGCCTGTGGCGTGTCGCGCCAGTGCCCCGTCTCGTCGAAGAGCGCCTCCAGGTCGTCGGCGCTCGCCTCGCCTTCCGCGCCCTCGAGCGGACGCTCGCGGCTCGAGCGGCGGATGGCGTCGACGATCTTGTGCTTGAGGATGCCGGTGAGCCAGGTGCGAAGGTTCGAGCGGCCGGCGAAGCTTGATTCTGCGGCGAGCGCCGCCAAGAGCGCCTCCTGCACCGCGTCCTCGGCCGCTTCGCGGTTGCGCAGCTGCAGCGAGGCGTAGCGCAGCAGATAAGGCCGCAGCGCCTCGATGTCCGCGCGAAAGCTCAATAGCGCTGCTGGCCCTTGATCGTCCAGGGAATGACGGGACCGCTCTCCGGCTCGGCGCCGTTCGAGCGCGGCGGCGCACCCTTCTTCGGCCGCCCGGGCCGGTAGGTGACCGAGAAGATCTTGAGCGGCGGCACCTTCGGCGGCGCCTCGAGGAAGCGGCAGTCCGATTCGGTCGGCGACGAAAGCAGCGCGCCCAGGCGCCGGCCGTTCAGCAGCACCGTGTAGCGCAGCATGTGCATCGACCCGGGCGCGGGCTGCGCCACGATGTCGTACTTGCCCAGCTTGTATTGCTTCCTTTCAACCATTGGCCTTTTCCCCCGCATCCGCATTGTTGGAAACGTGAAGCAGAATCGACAACGAAAATGAGCTTTGGTTCGCGCTCAGCTGAAAGTAATCCCTTGACTGCAAAGCGGTAATGCTCGTCATGGCTCGGGAAACCGCACCGGTGGGTAGTCGCGGCTGTACTGCGGTCCGGCGATGAACGCCTTCGCATCGTATTTCCAGAACTGGCTGACGTTCGGATACGTCGCGACGGTCACGTTCGCGAGCTCGCCGTTTCGTCTCTCCACCTTGCGAATGTAGACGTTGAGGATCGGCTTTCCATACTCGTCCAGGCGCAGCGGCCCCATCGGGCCGTGATCGAGCTTCACCTCGTGCAGCGCTTTCACGAATGCCGGCTTGTCCTCGAACCTGCCCTTGACGAGCTTCATCGCCTCCTCGATCCAGAGACCCGACGTATAGGTGGCGGCGGTGTAGAAGCCGGGCGTCACGTTGTATTCCTTGCGGATCGACGCGACGAAGCGATGGTTGTCCGCCTCGTCGTGGTCCACCGCGTACCAGCTCGCGGTGTAGACGCCGAGCGCTTCGTCGCCCATGTTCTTGAGGATGCCCTCGTCGGTGAGCGTCGGATTGCCGAATACGTTCGTCTTCAGCCCGTACTCGCGGTAGGCCCGCAGGAAGCGCACGGGGTTCGAGCCGGCGAAGCCCGCGTAGACGCCGTCGACGTTGTTGCGCAGCTGGCCGATGAAAGAGCCGTAGTCGGGCGCGTTGAGCGGCGGCCAGAGCTTCTGCACGATCCTGCCGCCCGCGTCTTCGAAGGTCTTCTGGAACCCGGCTGCGCCCTCGTGCCCGTAAGTGAAGTCGTCGGCGATCATGGCCACGCGCTTCATGCCGAGCTTCGTCGCCGCGTAATCACCGAGCGCATACATTGCCTGCGCCGCGGTGCCGTACGTATGGATGACGTAGTCGCTCTTTTTTTTCTGCGCGAGGTCGTCCTGCGCCGCGGACATGGGCGGCAGCAGCGGCACCTTCGCCTGCAGCACGTAGTCGTCGAGCGCAAGCGCCTCGAAGGTGGCGAGCGGGCCGACGAGGACATGCACCTTATCGCGCTCGACGAGCTCCTGTGCCTTGCTCTTCGCCTGCGCGGGCTGTCCGGCGGTGTCGGCGAAGAGAATCTCGACCTTGCGGCCGGCGAGCGTGTTATTGCGCTCCTTCAGGAACAAATTGATGCCTTCCTCCATCTGGCGGCCGCCGGCCGCGAGCGGACCGGTGCGCACGGTGAGGAAGCCGATGCGCAAGGGCGGCTGCTGCGCGGGGGCGGCGAACGAGAACAGGAGGCTGAGCGCAGCTAATAGCGCGCTGGCGGCGAGCTTCATTGTGGGTCCCCTTCGGGGATCGAGAGCATAGCAGGCTTGAGGGCATGGGCGCCGACCCCAAGGAGCCGTACCGGGCGCTCCGCCGCCTGTGTGCGCTCAAGGAGGGTCTGCGCGCGGTTCACGAGCTCGAGGCGGGAATCCGTGAAGTACTCGGTGGTATGGCTGCGCGTGACGGTGCGGAAATCGCCATAGCGCACCTTGATCGTCACCGTGCGCGCGCGCATGCCTTTCCTCTTCAGCTCGCCGGACACCTCCTCGGCAAGGAGCTGGATCTGGCGGTTGATCTCGCGCCAATCGCTCAGGTCCTTGGCGTACGTCGTCTCGCAGGAGATCGACTTCGTCTCGCGGTTGGGCTCCACCGGACGCGGATCGTCGCCGTGCGCGAGCTGCACCAGCCAGTCGGCGAGGCTGCCCACCGTGTTCGCGAGGAGCGCCTTGTCGGCCGCACGCACGTCGACCAGGCGCGCGATGCCGATGGCGCGCAGCTTCTTCGCCGTCACCGGGCCGACCCCCCAAAGCGCCTCGACCGGCAGCTTCTGCAGGAAGGCTTCGACGCGTTCGGGCGCAATCACGGTGAGACCGTCGGGCTTCTGCCAGCCGGAAGCGATCTTGGCGAGGAACTTGTTCGGCGCGACGCCGGCCGAGGCCGTGAGCTCGAGCTCGCGCCGTATCGTTTCCTTGATGCGCTGGGCGACCTTCATGGCGAGCGGCTCGCCCCACAGGTTGTCGGTGACGTCGAGATAAGCCTCATCGAGCGAGAGCGGCTCGACGAGCGGCGTTGCCGAGCGCAGGATCTCCATCACCTTCTGCGACGCCTCGCGGTAGCGCGCGAAATCCGGCGGCACGATGACAAGCTCGGGGCAAAGGCGCAGCGCTCGGGCCATCGGCATGGCGGAGCGCACGCCGTATGTCCTCGCCTCGTAGCTCGCCGCGGCCACGACGCCGCGCGACTCGGGCGGACCGCCGACGGCGAGCGGCTTGCCGCGCAGCGCCGGGTTGTCGCGGCTTTCCACGGACGCGTAGAACGCGTCCATGTCGATGTGGATGATGCGGCGCTGCGGCTCAGCCAAGCTTGGCGATGAGATACCTCTGGGGCATTAAGATGCCATGAAACCGCGCGCGGAGGAGACCATGCAAGGAAAGATCGGCCTGGAAGAGCATTTCGCCATTCCGGACACGCTGTCGGATTCGAAAGGATTTCTGCCGGAGGCGACTTGGCCCGAGCTCAAGTCGCGCATCCTCGATATCCAGGAGCGGCGCATCGCCGAGATGGACCGCCACGGCATGCAGATGATGATCCTCTCGCTCAATGCGCCGGCGGTACAGGCGATTGCGGACGCCCGGCGAGCGGTCGATACCGCGCGGCGAGCGAATGATTTCCTTGCCGATGAGGTGGCGAAGCGCCCGGAGCGCTTCCAGGGGCTCGCCGCGCTCGCGATGCAGGACCCGGAGGCGGCGACGCGCGAGCTCGTGCGATGCGTGAACGAGCTCGACTTCCGCGGCGCGCTCGTCAACGGGTTCTCGCAGATCGGCGATCCCAACTCCATGGTCTATCTGGACGATGCGCGCTATCGCGATTTCTGGGCCGAGTGCGCGCGCCTCGATGTGCCCTTCTATCTGCATCCGCGCAATCCGCTGCCCGTGGCCGCGCAGATCTACGAGGGCCATCCCTGGCTCCTCGGACCCGCGTGGGCGTTCGCCCAGGAGACCGCGGTACACGCGCTGCGCCTCATGGCGTCTGGCCTCTTCGACCGGCATCCGCGCCTGCAGATCATCCTCGGCCATCTCGGGGAAGGACTGCCCGCCGGCATCTGGCGCGTCGACCACCACAACGCGTGGACGCAGGCACGGCCGCGCTATCCGGCGAAGGAGAAGCTCGGCGTCTATTTCCAGCGCAACTTTTACCTTACCACCTCGGGCAACTTCCGCGCGCAGACGCTGATGGGTGCCATGCTCGAAGTCGGCGCCGACCGCATCATGTTCTCCACCGATTGGCCCTTCGAGAACGTCGATCACGCCGCCCTCTGGTTCGACGATTGCCCGATCAGCGAATCCGACCGGCAGAAGATCGGGCGCACGAACGCCGAGCGCCTGTTCAAACTAAAATCGCATCATGCAGGCTGAAATCACCTATACGCGCGATACGGGCGAGACGCTCGTCAACGAGACCTTCGGGCCGAACAACATCCGCCGGCGCACGAGCGGTGCGGAAGAGCGCCACCGCGTGGATATCGCCAACGGACGCGAGGCGCGCGATCTCGAGCTCGACGCGAACGGCTTCGTGCTCGTCGAGCATCGCAGCGCGGTGCGCGATTTCTTCGACCCGGATGAGCTGAAGCGCGTCTACTACCCGGAAGTGCAGGCGCTCATCCGGCGCGTGTCGGGGGCGAGCCGCGTGGTCGTCTTCGACCACACGCTGCGCTCGGGAGACGACCAGGAGCGCGAGGCGAAGCTCGTGCGCGAGCCGGTGCTCTCGGCGCATAACGACTACACCGAATGGTCCGGGCCCAATCGCGTGCGCGAGCTGATGGGCGAAGAAGCGGACCTGCTGCTGCGGCGGCGCTTCGCCATCATCCAGGTCTGGCGTCCGGCCTATGCGGATGCGACCCAGCCGTTGCGCGCCAATCCGCTCGCGATGGCGGACGCGCGCTCGGTGGCGGCCGAAGACCTGCTCGTCGCCGAGCGCCGTTATCCGAACCGGGTCGGCCAGACGTACCGGCTGAAATACAGCCCCGGGCATCGCTGGTTCTATTTCCCGGAGATGCGTCGCGACGAGGCGATCGTCTTCAAGGTGTTCGATTCGGAAAAGGACGGTCGCGCGCGCTTCACGCCGCACACCTCGTTCGACGATCCGACCACACCGCCCGGCGCGCCGCCGCGCCAGAGCATCGAGGCGCGCTCGCTCGCCTTCTTCTAGCGCAACGGCCGCTCCGGCTTGCGCGCGAGCACGAAGAAAAGCGAGCCGAGGCCGGCAAGCAGCGCAAGGATCGTGAAACCGGCGCGGTAATTGCCGGTCGCGTCCGCGAGTACCCCGGCGATCATCGGCCCGCCGACCTGGCCGATGACGACGATCATGAGCGAAAGCCCGAGGATCATGCCGATCGCGCTGCGGCCGAAGTAGTCGGCGCGCAGCGCCTGCATGAAGGGGCCGCGCAGGCCCCAGGCGGCGCCGTGCAGCACCGCGAAGCCGAGCACCATTGCCGCATTCAGCGCATACGTGAGGAGCAGCAGTCCGGTCATGTGCATGAGCATGCAACACGCGGCGATGAGGCGCTTCTCATAGCGATCGCCGATCAGCCAGCCGATGCAGACGCCGCCGATCTGCGAGAGCGTGAGCAGCGTATATACGAAGGACGCCTGCTCGAGCGTGTAGCCCAGACCCTGTTTCATGTGCGTAATTGAATGCACGCTCACCGCGTGCACGACGAAGAGCGCGAAGCCGTGGCCGAGCGAGAGCAGCCAGAACGCGGTCGTGCGCAGCGCTTCGCGAGCGGTGAAGTCCCGTCGCGGATCGGCGAGCGAACTTTCGGCTGCGCCGATCGGCCCGCGCGGCGGCAGGCCGTCCATGGTGGTGCCGTAATCCTCGGGCCGGCGCCGCATCACCATGCCGAGCGGAAGGCCGGCGGCGATCGCAATCACGCCGGAGGCGAACGCGGTGGCGCGCCAGCCGTAGTTCTGCAGCGACCAGGCGACGAGCGGAACTGAAATGCCGCCGAGCGCGAGGCCTATCGACATGGAGGAGAGCGCGCGCGCGCGCCAGCGCTCGAACCAGTGCATGAGCGCGACGTTGATCGGGAAAAGACCGCAGCAGCCGGCACCGAGGGCGATGACGACGAATGCGCCGTAGAAGGCGAGCAGGCTGTCTGTCTGGCTGAGCAGCATCAAGCCGCAGCCGAATACGACGATGCCGACACGGATCACGCCTTGCGGCCCGAAACGGTCGATGACCCAGCCGAGGAGCGGCCCGAGGAGCGCGGACTCCATTTGCTGGAGCGCCGCCGCGCCGGAGAGTGCCGTTTTGCTCCAGCCGCGCTCGGCTTGCAAGACGGCGACGTAGGCGCCGAAGGACTGCGACATGAGACCCGCGAGCAAGAACTGCAGGCTCGCGCCGGCGCCGACCATGTACCAGCCATAGAAGAGCGGCTTAGAATGGCGCGCCATGACCATTTCAATGTATCAGGCTTCGGCGCCGCGCTTCGCCAACATGCTGCGCAACCTCTCGGCGCTCATCGACAAGGCGGAGGCGCATTGCGCGGCGAAGAAAATCGATCCCGCCGCGCTCACGATGTTCCGGCTCTACCCGGACATGTTTGCGTTCACGCGGCAGGTGCAGATCGCCTGCGATACCGCGAAGGGCGCCGTCGCCCGGCTTGCCGGTGTCGACATCCCGAAGCACGAGGACACCGAGCAGACCTTTGCCGACCTGAAGAGCCGCATCGCCAAGACGCTCGACTTCATCGAGTCGGTGCGCGTGGAGCGCATCGACGGCAGTGAGGAAAGGGAGATCGTGCTGGCGATGCGCAGCGGCGAGCGCCGCTACAAGGGGATGCAGTATCTACTCGGGTTTGCTTATCCGAACTTCTATTTCCACGTCACGACCGCCTACAACATCCTGCGCCACAACGGCGTCGACGTCGGCAAGCAGGACTTCATCGGCAAGCCCTAGCTAGCCGTTGAAGGGCGCGCCCAGGCGCTCGCACTGCTCGCGCGCGTAGCGCCCGCCGATGATGTTGGCATCATCCGGGCCGCCGTTGACCGCGACGATCTTCTCGTTCCTCAGGATGAACGTCATGGGGTAGAAGCCTTCGTAGGCGCCGCGCTTGTTCTTGTCGTTCACCCACACGCACACGCCCCATCCATACTGCTCGCCGCGGATGCCTGTGCCGCGCTGGTAGAGGATCTTCGGCTCATTGCGCAGCTCGACGATTGCCTCCTTCGGATCGGTGAGCCGCAGGCTGAGATAGCTCTTGATCTCGTCCTGATAGTTCACCGGGCGCGGCCCGTAGTCCGCGGTCTCCATCTCCTGCTTGGTCACGGTGGTATCGCACCCCGCCAGTGCGGCGATCAGCGCGACAATCAGCCAGCGTTTCATTGGCATCCTCCTTCAGGCGTACTTTAGGAGCAGGCTCGCGGTTTCCCGCGGCAGCGAAATCTGAGGATAGTGGTGCGTCGGCAGCTCGTGGTAGTGCCATGCAGGGTCGTTTCGCGCCCTCTCCGCGAACGGCGCAAAGCTCGTGGGCGAGTAACCGGTACAGAGGATGTACACCCGCCTGCCTTTATAGCGTCCTTGGAGCGTGAGCGGCTCGGTGAACGTCTCGATCGGCTGGGGATCGCGCCGCCCCTCAAGCCAGGCGATTTCCTGGGCGTTGCTCATGCCCTGTGCTTGCGCCGGAAGCGGCGGCACTTGCCAGCCCGAGTCGGGGAAGCGCTCGCGCACGCGCGGCGGCAGCAGATCGACGAGCGCCTCGCCCGAGCGCGGGACGAACGCGTCCAGATACACGAGCGTCTCGATGCGCTCCGGCGCGCGCTCCGCAACGCCGGTGACGACCATGCCGCCATAGCTGTGGCCCACGAGCACGACGCCGGCGAGGCGCTCATAGCGCAGGCACTGCAATACGTCGGTGACATGCGTGGACAGGCGCAACGTAGGCGAGGCGAGGTGCGAGCGCTCGCCGATACCGGTTAGCGAAGGCGTGTACACATCATGGCCGGCGCCGCGCAGGAGCGGCGCAAAGCGCGACCACATCCAGCTGCCGCCCCACGCGCCGTGAACCAGGACGAAAGTCAGGACTTGGTCGTGGACTTGAAAACGCTCGAGAGGTCGACCTCGTCGAGCTTGACGGACGCCTTGTTCTTCGCCTCGATCTCGGCGAGCCGGCGCGGCGTCTCGTTGCTCGCCTGCTCGAAGGCGTCCGCGAGCCTGAAGCTGAATGTGGCGAGCGCCTTCGGATCGGGCTTTTTCTGCTCGGTGCCCGCGAGCGTGCCGTACACGCGCGTTGCGAGGCCGATGAAGATGCGCTCGGCGAGCTCGACGTACGGATCCTTCGCCGCAACGGCTGCGTGCTTGCCGCCGGGCGCCTCGGGTGCGCTCATGGCGCGAGTCTACTCCTAACTTGCTCGTCGTCCTCGGCGAGCGTGCGCCGCAACTGGTCGCGCAGCTCGTTCGAGACCATGACGTGCGCGTCGGGCTCGCTCGCGTGCACGGCGTAGAGCTTCGCCTGCACGACGTGATCGTGCTCGGCGAAGGCCTGCGCGGCCCGGCTCGCCCGCGCTGGGTCCTGCGTGACCACTGCAAGTGCCGTCTCGCCCAGTTTGAGCGCCGCGGACCAGGTCTCCCGCTCGACCATCTCGACGCCGAGATCGCGCAGCTGGAACATGTGGCGCATGTCGTGGGCCCGGGCAACGATCCTCAGCCGCGGAAAGTGCATGCGCGCGATGCGCGCGAGCTGCGTGATGGCGGGCGGATCGTCGAGCGTGATGACGAGCAGGTCGGCGCTCTCGGCGCCGGCGGCGTGGAGCAGATCGAGGCGTGTCGCGTCGCCGTAGAAGACGCGGAACCCGAACTTGCGCAGCTGCTCGACCTCATCGGGGTCGTCGTCGAGCACGGTCGGGTGATAGCCGCTCGCGTTCAGTAGCCGCGCCACCACCTGGCCGACCCGCCCCAGCCCGGCGACGATGACCTTCGCCGGCTGCGGCTGTTCCGGCTCGCGCGAGCGCGGCTCGGCGAAGCGCGGGGCGATGAACCGGTCATGCGCGAGCAGCAGAAACGGTGTCGCAATCATGGAGAGCGCCACGGCGAGCGTGATTGCCTGCGCGGTCGCCTGCGGCAGCGCGCCGTTGTCGGCGCCAAGACCGAGGATCACGAAGGCGAATTCGCCGCCCTGCGCGAGGAGCAGGATGAATAGCGGCCGCTCGCTCGCCGGCAGGCGCGTGCGCTCGGCGATGAACCACAGCACCGCGCCCTTCAGCGCAAAAAGCCCGGCGATCAGGCCCACGACGATCCAGGGGTGGGCGAGCAGCACCGAGAAGTCGACGCTCATGCCCACCGAGATGAAGAAGAGCCCGAGCAGCAATCCCTTGAAGGGCTCGATCGCCGCCTGGATCTCGTGGCGATATTCCGACTCGGCGAGCACCACGCCGGCGAGGAAGGCGCCGAGCGCCATCGACAATCCCGCCGTCTCGAAGACGAGCGCGATGCCGAGGACGAGCAGCAGCGCGAACGCGGTAAAAATTTCACGCAGCCGCGTGCGCGCGATATGGCGGAACACAGGCCGCGCGATGAAGTGGCCCAGGATGAGCGTGCCGAAGATTGCGGCCACCGCGAAGGCGAGGCCCTGCCAGGTGAAGCCCGACCAGCCGCCGGCCGTGCCGAGGAGCGGCAGCACCGCGAGCATGGGGATCACGGCGAGATCCTGGAAGAGCAGGATCGCGAATCCCGCCTGGCCGCCTTGCGTGGCGAGCGCGCCGCGCTCGGTGAGCGGCTGCAGCGCGAGGGCGGTCGAGGAGAGCGAAAGCGCCATGCCCGCGAGGATCGCCACGCGGAAGTCGATCCCGCCGGCGAGCGCCGCTGCGGCGATGACGGCGATGGAGCCCAGCACCTGCGCGAGCCCGAGCCCCAGCAGGCGTGTGCGCATGTGCCACAGGCGCCGCGGCTCGAGCTCAAGGCCGATGACGAAGAGGAGGAACACCACGCCGAGCTCCGCAAAGGCGCGGATCGCCTCGGGCTGGCCGATCAGCTTCAGTCCCCACGGTCCGACCGCGATGCCGGCGAGCAGATATCCCGCCACCGATCCGAGGCCGAGCCGATGCGCGGCCATCACGGCGAACACGGCGGCTGCGAAATAAATCGCAGCCTGCGCGAGGAAAGCGTTGCCGAGCTCCACGCGCGCAGTATAGTTGGCCGCGGGAGGGAGTCATGAGCAGTATCGAAGCCCGCGTGCTCGAGCGCGTCGGGGCGGTGTTCGCGCGCTGTCCGGAATTATTTCGCTTCAGCGTGCGCGATCGCGCCGGGCTGCCAGACCACATCGATCCGACGACGCTGGAAGGGGAGCTCTTCATTTTCGAAATCGCGCTCGCGCCGCGCCTGGGCAAGGCGCAGTACGACGAGGTCTATCGCGCCATCGCCGCCGCCATCACCGCCGCCGTGTCGTCGTGGCCGCAGGCGAAGGAATTGCTCCCTGGCCGGACCTTCGTGCGTTTCCTGCACTGAGGGACGGCAGGCACGGGCCTTGCGGCAGGCGGCCCATGAAGCCTGCCCAGCTTGGCAACCTGAACGTCGAGCTGCCGCCGCTCGAGGACGACCTGGCCGCGAGGCTCGACGTCATCTTCGAGCGCTGTCCGCAGCTGCACGGGTTCACCGTCCAGGATTCTTCTGCGCTTCCCGAGGAACTGCGCTCGCTCGCGCTCGAGAAGGAGCTGGTGGTGACCGATATCGGCGTCTACCCGTTCATCAACGCCGAGCAGTGCGAGGCGATTTACAACGAGATCGCTGTGGCGCTGCTCGATTTCATGTTCGAGCGGCCGAGCGCGAAGGACGTGCTGCGCGGCCGCACGTTCGTGCGCACGCTGCACTGAGTTTTTCGCGGGCTAGAATGCCCGCGTGCCGGCCGATGCCTTCTCGAGCGCCGTCGAGCTAGCAGGCTCGATCCGCGCGCGCCGCGTCTCGGCGCGCGAGCTCCTCGAGACACACCTCGCGCGCATTGCGCGCCATAACCCTGCACTCAACGCCATCTGTACGCTCGACGAAGCGCGTGCGCTGGAGCGTGCGCGCGCCGCGGATGCGGCGCTCGCGCGAGGCGAGCTCTGGGGCCCGCTCCACGGCGTGCCCTTCACCATCAAGGACGCGCTCGAGACGGCGGGATTGCGCACGACGGGCGGCCATCCACCGCTCAAGGACTACGTGCCGGCCCGCGACGCGCCGGCGGTGGCCCGGCTGCGCGCGGCCGGCGCTATCCTCCTCGGCAAGACGAACGTGCCGCCGCTTTCGGCCGACTACCGGGCGGATAACCCGATCTTCGGTCGCACCAACAACCCCTGGAATCTCCAGCGCACGCCGGGCGGCTCTACCGGCGGCGGCGCGGCGGCAGTAGCGGCGGGGCTCTCCGTTTTCGACGTGGGCAGCGATCTCGCCGGCTCGGTGCGCACGCCGGCGCACTTCTGCGGCCTCTTCGGACTCAAGCCGACCGAGCGTCGCGTACCGAACACGGGCCACATTCCCGAGCCGCCCGGGCTGCCGCGCGCTGTGCGTCACATGAATACGCTCGGCCCGCTCGCGCGCTCGGTCGAGGATCTCGCGCTGGTAACGAAAATCATCTGCGGTCCGGACGACGCCGAATGGGACGTGCCGCCCGTGCCCTGGCGCGAGCCGCCCGAGCGACCGCTTGCCGAGCATCGCTTCGCCTGGTGCACGGATTTCGGCGGCGTGCCGGTGACGCACGCGACGCAGGATGGCATCCGCAAATTGGCGGCCGCGCTCGGCGCGGCGGGGTGCGCCGTCGAGGAGCGCAATCCGGACGGTTTCAGCTTCGACGAGGCCTGGGAGACGTGGGGCGAGATCGCGATCGCGGAGCGCGCCGCGACGGGGGGCGAGCGCGCGCGTGAGCGTGTCGCCGCGCTCAATGCCGCGCTCGGCGAGGCGTGGGCTGTGGCACGGGGTTCAGCCAACGGCGCGCGCGCCGCGATCGCCGATTACATGGCGGCGCTCACGCGGCGCGACCAGTTGATCGGCAAGCTCGAGCGCTTCTTCGATCACTGGGACGCATTCATCTGCCCGGTCACGGTGAGCGCCGCGATTGGCCACGTGCCCTTCGGCACGCCGATCGACGTCGATGAGCAAAAGGTGCCTTACTTCATCGCCGGCACGGCGTATACCTGCGTCTTCAACCTCACCGGTCACCCGTCCGTCGTAGTGCCGCTCACCCGATCGCGCGAGGGCTTGCCGATCGGCGTGCAGATCGTTGCCAAGCGCTGGAGCGAGCCCGCGCTGCTCGAGCTCGCGCAAAAGGTGGCATTGATCAGCGGTCCGTTCGCTCCGCCGCCGGGGTACGCGTGAAGATCGACTGGGACGTCGCGATCCGCATGGACGATGACCTCGTGCTGCGCGCCGATGTCTATCGGCCCGACGAGGGCCGCCATCCGGTGATCCTGAGCTACGGCCCGTACGGCAAGGGCCTCGCCTTCCAGGACGGCTACAAGACGGCGTGGGAAATCATGGCGCGCGACTACCCGGACGCCGTTGCCGGCTCGTCGAACCGCTACCAGAACTGGGAAGTGGTCGATCCGGAGAAGTGGGTGCCGGAAGGCTACGCGTGCGTGCGCGTCGACTCGCGCGGTGCCGGGCGTTCGCCCGGATATCTCTGCCACAACAACGCGCGCGAGACGCGCGACATCTGCCAATGCATCGAGTGGGCCGCCGCACAGCCGTGGTCGAGCGGACGCGTCGGCATGAACGGCATCTCGTACTACGCGAGCAACCAGTGGCGCGCGGCGGCCGCGCAGCCGCCGCATCTCGCGGCGATCTGCGTCTGGGAGGGCTGGAACGACGCGTACCGCGAGAGCGCTCGTCACGGCGGCATCATCTGCAGCTTCCGCAAGAACTGGCAGGACATGCAGGTCAAGACCGTGCAGCACGGCATGGGCACTCGAGGCAGGAAGAATCCGAACACGGGGGAGCTCGTCTGCGGGCCAGAGACGCTCGGCGACGACGAGCTCGCGCGCAACCGCGAGGACATGTGGATGGGGTTCCTCACGCGCGAGATGGACGGCGCCTACTACCGCGAGCGCAGCGCCGACCTCTCGAAGGTCCGCGTCCCGCTGCTTTCGGCCGCCAATTGGGGCGGGCAGGGCCTGCACACGCGTGGCAACTTCGAAGGCTTCGTGCGCTCGGCATCGAGCGAGAAGTGGCTGGAAGTGCACGGCGGCTCGCACTGGGCGCCGTTCTATAGCGACTATGGGCGCAAGCTCCAGCTCGCCTTCTTCGACCACTTCCTGAAGGGCACGCGCAACGGCTGGGACAAGCGCCCGCGGGTGCAGCTCAACGTGCGCCATCCCGGCGAAAAATTCGAGCTGCGCCACGAGAACGAGTGGCCGCTCGCGCGCACGCAATGGACGCGTTTTTACCTCGATGCGCAGGGCATGCGGCTCTCGCGCCAGCCGGGGCAGGGCAAGGGCACGTTCGGCTACGACCCGAGGGGCGACGGCGTCACGTTCTCGATGACTGCCGAAAGCGAAACCGAGATCACCGGGCCCTCTGCGCTGAAGGTCTGGATTTCGTCTGCGACGGCGGACGCCGATATTTTCGCCGTGCTGCGCGTCTTCGATCCGGCGGGAAAGGAAGTGCTTTTCTACGGTGCGCTCGATCCGAAGACGCCCGTGGGCCAGGGCTGGCTGCGCGCGTCGCACCGCAAGCTCGATCCGGAGCTTTCGCGGCCTTACCGGCCCTATCACGCCCACGATGATAAGCAGCCGCTCGAGCCGGGCGAGGTGGCGGAGCTCGACATCGAGATCTGGCCGACGTCCATCGTTGTGCCCGCGGGCTATCGCATCGCGCTCTCGATCCGCGGACGCGACTACGAGCACGACGAGCCGCCGGCGAGCCTCTCGAACATGAAGCATCCGATGCGCGGCTGCGGGCCCTTCACGCACGACGACGAGACCGACCGGCCGCCGAAGATTTTCGGCGGCCGCGTGACGCTGCACTTCGAGCGGCAGCCTTATCTCTTGCTGCCGATCATTCCGCCGAAGTAGGGGCCCGCCATGCTTCGCAGGCTGCTTGCGCTCCTGATCGCTGCATGGGCGGCGGCTGCGCCGGCGCAGTCGTATCCGTCAAAGCCCGTGCGCATCATCATCCCGTTCCCGCCGGGGAATACGACCGACATCATGTCGCGCCTGATCGCGCCGAAGATGAGCGAGAGGCTTGGCCAGCAGGTGATCATCGAGAACCGTCCCGGCGCGAGCGGCATGCTCGGGCTCGACTACGTCGCGAAGAGCGCACCCGACGGCTATACCGTCGGTTGCGTGCAGGGAGGCAACATGGTCGTGCTGCCGCACACGAGCAAGAGCATCCCGTATCAGCCGCTGCGCGACTTCGTTCCGGTCGCGCTAACCACGACCAATTATCTGGGCATCGTCGCCAACATGAACGCGCCGTTCAAGACGGTGGGCGAAATGGTCGCTTACGCGAAAGCGAATCCCGGCAAGCTCACCGTCGCGACGAACGGCGAAGGCGGCTTTCCGCATCTCGCCTTCGAGCACCTGCGCACGCTGGCCGGCTTCGAATACACACACGTGCCCTACAAGGGCTCGGCAGCGATCGCGACCGACATCATGGGCGCACAGGTGCAGGCCGGTATCGACGGCATCACGGGCCTCACGCCGCACATCAGGTCCGGGCGGCTGCGCCTTCTCGCGGTCACGAGCAAGGCGCGGGCGGCGCTGTGGCCCGATACGCCGGCGGCGGCCGAGGATGTGGCCGGATACGAGTCCGGCGGCTGGTTCGGCTATGCCGTGCCGGCGGGCACGCCGCGCGACATCGTGCTCAAGCTGAACGCCGAAATCAATCGCGCGATGCGCCACGCGGATGTGAGCGATAAGCTCGTCAACGCTGGCCTCGACGTCGTCACCGAGTCGCCCGAGTACTTCGCCGACATCCTGAAGGCCGATTACGCGAAGTACGGCAAGCTCGTGAAGGCGATCGGCTTCGTCCCGCAATAACGACCGGTTTACGCAGTGAGCGAGACGCAGGCCTCCTCGTATTTGCCCGCGCCCATGTCCTGCCCCTCGAAGATGTCGCGCTCGCGGATCCACTTGAAGGACTCCTCGAACACCTCCTTCGTGTAGGGCTCGAACACGATGCGCTCGCCTGGCCCCCAGCGGCGGGTATCCATCATCGGGATAAAGCGCGCCGGGAATTCCTTCTTGTAGTAATGCGTGTAGAGCTCGGGCCGCAGGTCGATGTCGCGCTGCGCCTTGCGCAGCGCGCGGTAGTACTTCTTCACGTCGTCCGGATCCGGATCATTGTTCAGCATTGCGGCCATCATGAAGGTCGTATCGATCACCTTGCGAAAGCCCATCTGCTCGAGGAAGTAATACGGCCCGGAGAAGACGGCAGCCGCTGGCACCTTGCGGTCGAAGACCTTCTCCATGCGCGAGAAAAGGATGCCGTCGGCGAAGGACAGCTTGATGTCGGAGCGCGGCATGTACTGCTCGAGGGCCTGGATCGTCGAGTAGTGGCTGCCCGATTGGTGGCCCACCGAAATCGGCACGCCGCGCAGGTCCTCCGGCGTCTTGATCGGCGACTCGGGCGCTACGAACACGGCCGACGGGGAGACCGAGTAGGCGTCGGCGTACATCTTGGCGTGACCCTTCGACGCGGCGACGTTGACCGTCCAGTGGCACGCGCAGCTCACGTTGCTGTCGCGGCCGGACTCGATGTTCTGATAGGCGCCGACCTTGTTCGGCGTGGCATGCGCCGCCGCGAGATCCTGGCCTTTGAAGGCCTCGCGGAACTCGTATTCAAGCCCTTCCGCGCGGAAGTAGCCCTTTTCTTCGGCCACCCATTCGTGCAGGCGGAAATGCGGTGTGATCAAGAACTTGGTCATTTTGCGGTCCCTTACCCGGAAAAAGGATCGTAAAGATAAGCGAGAAATCGGCAATCGGTAAGCGACGCGTAACCGGGCGGGGCCTAGCGTGAGCCCATGTCGCACACGCACGACAGAGATGTCAGGGCACGGATTAAGCCGGGCGGGCCGGGCACCGGTGCCGCTCGCGCAACCTCTGCGGAATAGGGTATAGCCATGAAAATCCATTCCCAGCTTGAGCAGCAGGTGGAGTCGCTCTTCGCGCGCTGTCCGGAACTGTGCGGATTTTCGGTGCGCAGCGAGAACGACGAGCTCTTCGTCTCGGACGTCGGCATTGCGCCGCGCCTCTCGGCGCAGCAGTACGGCGAGATCTTCCAGGACATCGCGCGCACGCTGGCCGAAGTCCTCGAGGAGGAGCCGGACCTCTCGGAGCTGCTGCGCGGGCGCACGTTCGCGCGTACGCTGCATTAGGCCCGCTGCATCCCGCCGCGCGCTTGCGCGCTGTCGCATTTTTAATATTCGTGTAGCAATTCGCATTCTCGGGTTTTAGCTGTAGTTGCGCTCGGGGAAATCCCGATGTCGCGCTTTCCGGCAGCGTTGTAGTATTCGCTGCGACACTGCACTACGGGAAGGCGCTACAGATGAAAACTTTCGAGTTCAAGCCCGGACTGCCCGACAGCCTGCTCGTGCGGCTCGAGGCCGACGTCCACGCGAAAATCCGCTCGCTCTTCGCGCGCTGCCCGACGTTGCACGGCTTCTCCGTACAGGACCGCGGCATGCTGCCGCGCGATCTCGACCAGGCGCGTATTCCGGATGCCGACCTCTTCGTCACCGAGATCGGCGTCTTCCCGAAGCTCGAGTCGCAGTACGACGAAATCTACGACGAGATCACGCTCGCGATCTCTGACCTCGTGAAGGACCAGCCGCACGCGTACGACTTTCTACGCGGGCGCACCTTCGCGCGCACATTGCACTGATCTAGCAGGACCCAAGGGGACGGGAGGCGCTCGCCGCTGCGGCCAGGCAGAAACTGGCTGCAGCGGCTGGAGCGCCGCTTTTATTTGTAGCGATAGACGACGAGCTTGTCCGACGCCGATTCCGGCGTCCACACCTCTCCCGGCCGGCCGTGGACCTGACGCACGTTGGCCGTACGGCTCGAGGAGCGGAACGTCTCGAATTTTCCGGTGCGCGGATCGAGCCGCAGCATGACCTGCGCCGTCCATTCCGACGCCCAGACCAAGTCGCGCTCGTCGACATAGACGGCGTACACGTGCGGCGCCTGGCCTGGCGCCTTCCACATCGACCATTTGCCGCTCGCCGGCTCGTAGCGGCTGATGTGCCCGGCGTTCCACTCCGCAACGAAGATGTTGCCGCGCGAGTCCGACCACACCCTGCGCGCGCCCTGGCGCGGCGTGGGAGGTTCGATCACCGTGGCGCGATTGCTCGCCGCATCGATGCGCGCGAGGTACGAGCCCGCGAGCGATGCGAAGTAAACGATGCCCTGCGGCGTGGCCTGCATGCCGTAAGGGCCGCTGCCCTTCGGCGCGTCGAAGATGCGCATGTCGCCGCTCGCCGGATCGAGCCGGCCGTAGATGCCGCTCTGGCCGGTGAACCAGTGGATGCCCCGGCCGTCGAAGGTCGCGGTATTGAGATTGGCATAGGCGCGCTCGGCCGGCAGCTGCCACAGCTTCACGGCGCGCGTCTTCGGATCGACGCGCACGATCGCGTTCTGCCCGCCGTCGGTGAGCCATACCGCCCCGTCGGCTGCCGCGGTGACGCCGTGCGGCGCGGAGCGCACGCCGAGCGCAACGAACTCGATGTGGCCGCTTTTCGGATCGAGTATGCCGAGATGCCCGCTCGCCTGCGCGGAGAACCACACCGGGCCCTCGGCGGCGCGATCCGCCCACACGTCGTGGATGCCGTGGCCTTCGGGCACGCGATATTCCTGCACGCTGACCTGCGCCCATGCCGAGGCGCACGCGAAGAGCGCCAGTGTGATGAGCTTGCTCACGTCGCCTCCTGCCGCTTTCGGGTACAGTCCGGCAACAGAATACATGCCGAGTCCAGTGACCGACAAAGCGGCCTTCAGTGTCGACCTTAGCCTACAGGTCGGGAAGTACGACATCCAGAAGCTGCTCGGCAAGGGCGCGACCGGCACCGTGTACCTCGCGCGCGATACGTTCACCGGCAATGAGGTGGCGCTGAAGACGATCGAGCCGGAGGTGTTCCGCGACCCGGAGTTCGGCACCGTCTACCGCTCGCAGCTTCTCAACGAGGCGTCACTTGCCGGCAAGCTGCGCCATCCGCATATCGTCGCCATCCTCGACGCGGTCGTCGGCGAAGACTCGGGCCATATCGCCATGGAGCTCGTCACCGGTGGCGATCTCTCGGCCTACGTCGCGCCGGGGAAGCTCTTGCCGGTCGCGGACGTCGTGCAGATCGGTTTCAAGTGCTGCGGCGCGCTGGAATACGCGGCGCGCGAAGGAATCGTGCACCGGGATATCAAGCCCGCGAACATCATGATCGCCTCGGGCACCGAGGTGAAAATCGCCGACTTCGGCGCCGCCATCCTCAAGAAAAGCCAGGTCGTGCAGACCGCGGCGATGGGCTCCCCCTACTACATGTCGCCCGAGCAGGTGCAGGGCCACGAGCTGAATTTCCATAGCGACATGTATTCCCTCGGGGTCGTGCTCTATGAGCTGCTGACGGGCAGGAAGCCCTTCATGGCCGAGAACCTCGACGCGCTGATGGACAAGATCGTGAAGCTGCCGCCGCTGCCGCCCTCGGAGGCGCGCGCCGAGCTGCCGAAGGCGCTCGACCCCGTGATCCTGCGCGCGCTCATGAAGCAGCCGGCGCAGCGCTATCCGGCGTGGCAGGACTTCGCGCTCGAGCTCTCGAAGATCGGACAGGCCGTGCTGCCGCCGGGCACGATCCCGGACAGCGAAAAGTTCGTGGTGCTGAAGAGCGTGCCGATGCTCGCGATGCTCTCCGACGCCGAGGTGTGGGAGCTCGTGCGCGCGGGAAAGTGGTCGCGCGTGCCCAAGGGCAGGCCGATCGTACGCGAGAAGGAGCGCGGCACGAGCTTTTTCTTCCTGGCGCGCGGTGAGGCCAAGGTGACGCGCCAAGGCCGCCTCCTCAACATGGTGGGCGCGGCGGAATTCTTCGGCGAGATGGCGTACATCGCGGGCGGCGAGGCGCGCCATGCCACCGTCGAGTCGCACACCGAGCTGCTGCTCGCCGAGTTCGCGCCTGCGGCGCTCGCCAAGATGAGCCTCGGCGCGCAGCTCCACATCACTCGCGCGCTCGTTCGCAACGTCTCCGAGCGCCTCGCGCTCGCCAACACGCGCATCGCCCGCTAGCACGCTTATGAAGGGCAAGCGCATCGCGATCCTCGAGGCGCGCATGGGCGAGCAGCTTGCCGGACTCATCACGCAGCGTGGCGCTGTGCCGTTGCACGCGCCGGCGCTTGCTGAGCTGCCGGACCTCGAGCCGGGCGTCATCGCCGAGCTCGTGGGCTCACTCGAAGCGAAGCCGGCACGGCTCGCGGTCTTCCAGACGGGCGTCGGCACGCGGGCGCTCTTCAGCGCGACCGACGCACTTGGCATCACGGCGCGGCTGCTCGCGATCCTCGATAAAGCGGTCGTCGTCGCGCGCGGGCCGAAACCCACCGGCGCATTGCGCGCACGTGGCGTGCGCATCGATCGCGCTGCCGCGGAGCCTTACACCACGCGCGAAGTGCTCGCCGCGATCGTCGATCTCGCGCTCGCCGGCGAGCGGGCCGTCGTGCAGCGCTACGGCGTCGCAAACGCCGAGCTCGACGCCGCGCTCGCGGCGCGTGGCGCCGAGGTGCTGGAAATTCCCACCTACCGGTGGTCGCTGCCGCAGGATACGAAGCCGCTCGCCGATCTGATCGGCGCGCTCGAGCGGCGCGAGCTCGACGCCGCCGTCTTCACCAACGCAGAGCAGTTGCGCAACCTCCTCGCCGTCGCCGACGGCTTGGGCAAGGCCGAGGCGCTGCGCGCCGCGCTGAACGGCACGCTCGTCGCGTCGATCGGCCCGGTCGCCTCCGCGGCACTGCGCGAGGCGCGCATCCGTGTCGGCGTCGAGGCGAAGCCGCCCAAGCTGGGTGCCCTGCTCGCGGCGCTCGAGGCGGCGCTAGCCTAGAGCTTCTTGCCGAGCACCGGATCCATGTCTCCACCCGACTTCATGCAGGTGGAGAAGAGCTCCTGCGCGAACTGCTGGCCCGAGGGCCCCTTGGCGACATACGCGGCGTCGAGAATCTCCTTCATGAGCTCCTGGCCGCGGTCGGATTGCGCGACGTCATAGATGCGCGCCATGATGGTGTCGGCTTTCTGCCGCTGGATGTGCTCCTTGGCGAGGGAATGCGCGACGATCGCCATGTCGGCGGCGATGCCGCACTCGAGCGCGCTCTCGGCGCGTGGCGCGGCGCTCGCCCCGGCCGCCGTGCCGAGGGCGGCGGCGGCCGCGACGATCGCGGCGATGATCCGGGTGCGCTGAGCCGTTTGCCGCATTACTTCGTGTTCGCACCGCTCGTGCTCGAATCGCCGCCGCCCTTGCCCGGCAGGGGATTCGTTCCCGGCCGCGGCGCCGAGCCCATGCTGCTCGTCGCGCCGGTTCCGGTCGCGCCACTGGCGCCGCGCGCGCCGGAGCCAAGTGCGTTGTACTCCTCGCGCGAGAGCTTGTCGTCGTTGTCGCGGTCGAGTTCGCTGAAGCGCGTGTCGAGCTCGGAAGCGTCCTTCGCTTCGTCGCGCGAGATATAGCCGTCGTGGTTCCTGTCGAGGCGATCGAAGCGATCGCCGGAGCTCGCGCCGGTCGCGCTCGCTTTGTCGGAGGACATCGCGCCGGGCTGGGAGCTCATGCTCCCGGGCTGGCGGTTCGCCATGTCCGGGCCATCGGCGCCGCCGCCGCCGCTGCCGCTGCCGCCGCCTCCGGCCTGCGCGATCACGAGGTTGTCGTTAGCCGCCGACGCCTGTGCGGCGAGGGACCCCGCGAACAGGCTCGCGACCGCCGCTGCTATCAAGGTCTTGATCATTGCCGATCTCCAGAGAGTGAAATGATGATCGCCTGGCCTTGCCAGTTCCGCAGCACTCGCAAGCCGCATGCCGTAGTTCCGACGGCGTTCGGGTACGATTGCCGTCCTTCGCGACCCGGGTAGAGGAGATGTCGATGAGGACGGCGTGTTGCGCCGCAGTCGCGGCATGGGTGCTCGTTTCGCCGATGGCGCTCGCGCAGCACGGTGCGAGCGCATTGAACATGGCGCTTCTTGCGCACCACGACCTCCAGGGCCGCAGCGCCTACCAGCCGGTCGTGCGCGAGAACCACGGCCGCTGGATCGCCTACATCGGTCATCACGGCGGCAAGGGCCTGAATCCGCTGACAGGGCGCGAGGAAGACAACGGCACCTCGCTCGTGGATGTCACCGATCCGCGCAAGCCGCGCTACGTGGCACACATTCCCGGCGAGCCGGGACAGGCCGAGCAGGGCGGCGCGCAGATGGTGCGCGTGTGCAACGGCTCCGAGCTACCGAAGGCAGAGAAGACCAAGGTCTATCTGCTGCGCAATTACGGCAATCAGGCGCACGAGGTCTGGGACGTCACGACGCCGGAGAAGCCCTCACGCATCGCGGTCATCGTCGACAAGCTCAAGGACACGCACAAGAGCTGGTGGGAATGCGATAGCGGCATCGCCTACCTCGTCTCAGGTCTTCCCGACTGGCGCGTGCGGCGCATGACCCAGGTGTACGACCTCTCCGACCCCGCGCACCCACGCTTCATCCGTAACTTCGGCCTGCCCGGCCAGCAGCCGGGCGCGACGGGTCCGGCGCCGACGGAGCTGCACGGCATGATCTCCACCGGACCGAAGGGCAATCGAATCTACTTCGGCTACGGCACCAACAAGTCAGGAGTGCTGCAGATCGTCGACCGCCAGAAGCTGATCAGCGGACCGCCGGACCCGACGCCGGCCAACCTTCTAGCGCCGCAGGTCGGACGCCTCGACTTCGATTCCTCGCATGGGGCGCACACCACCCTTCCGGTGCCCGGTATCCAGGTCGCCGAATTCGCCAAGGACGCCGACCACGGCCGGCGCGACATCGTGGTCGTGGTCGACGAGTCGCTCGCCAACGAGTGCACCGAGCCGCGGCAGATGGTGTGGATGGTGGATGCCACGGAGGAGAAGAAGCCGATCGTCATCGCCACGTACACGGTATCCGAGGCGAGCGGCAACTTCTGCTCGCGCGGCGGCCGCTTCGGATCGCATTCGTCGAACGAGAACCAGCCGCCGATGTACGCGGGGCACTATGTCTTCATCGCCTGGTTCAACGCCGGCGTGCGCGCGCTCGACATCTCGGACCCGTACCATCCGCGCGAAGCGGGGTACTACGTTCCCGCGACCACCGAAAAAACCGACAAGCGCTGCGTCAAGGACGCTTCGGGCGCCGAGCGCTGCAAGGTCGCGATCCAGACCAACAACCTCGACGTCGACGACCGCGGCTACGTCTACGCCGTCGACCGCGCCAACACGGGGCTCCACATCCTCCAGTTCAAGCCTTGATGGACCTCGCCATCGCCGGTAAATCGGCGCTCGTCACGGGCGCAAGCATTGGCATCGGCCGCGCGATCGCCTTGGCCTTGGCAAAGGAGGGTGCAAAGCTCGCAGTGGTCGCGCGCCGCCGCGCGCTGCTCGAGGAGCTGCAGCACGAGACGGGCAAGCTCGTCATCATCGAGCAGGACTTCCTCGCCCCCGAGGCGCCCGAGCGCATCGCGCGCGCCGCGCTCGCCGGCCTCGGGCAGGTCGACATCCTCGTGAACAACGCCGGCGGCAGCCGGCGCTTCACGCTCGAGTCGGCCGACGAGCAATGGGAGGAAGCGCTGACGCTCAATTTCCGCCGCCATCGGCAGCTCACGCACCTTCTGCTCGACCAGATGATCGCGCGCAAATGGGGCCGCATCATCAACATCACGGGCAAGTCCGAGCCCGAGGGCCTGAACGGCGCCTTCGCCGCGAAGGCGGCGGTGCATTCGTGGGCCAAGGGCCTGTCGCGCGAAGTCGGAAAACACGGCATCACCGTGAACTGCATTCCGCCCGGTCGCATCGACAGCGAGCAGATCCGGCGCAACTACAGTCCCGAGCGGCGCGCGAAGGAGGAGCGCGAGGACATTCCGCTCGGCGAATACGGCAAGCCCGAGGATGTGGCGAACCTCGCCTGCTTCCTCGCCTCGCCGCGGGCGCGCTACATCACCGGCACCGTGATTCCCGTCGACGGCGGCATGCGCCGCTACCAGTTCTAGCCGTAGCAACGAAATGAAACGCATCGCCCTGCTTATGCGCAGTTCATCGCGAAAGAGCAGGCGCGATGGAAGGATGTGATCGAGCGCGCCGGCGTAAAGGCGGACTGATGGCTGCATACGATGTCATCGTAGTGGGCGGCGGCAATGCGGCGTTCTGCGCGGCGCTCGCCGCGCGTGAGCACTGCGAGAAGGTGCTCGTGCTCGAGCGCGCGCCGCAGGAAGAAGCGGGCGGCAATTCGCGCTTCACCGCCGGACTCTTCCGGATCGTTTATACCGGACCCGACGATTTGAAGACGCTGATCCCGGATCTCACGGCGGACGAGATCGCCAACACGGACTTCGGCACCTATACCGAGGCGCAGTTTCTCGACGACATGGCGCGCGTCACCGAGTACCGCTGCGATCCGGATCTCACGGAAATCCTCGTCAAGCAGAGCCTGCCCACGGCGCAGTGGATGCGAAAGAAAGGCGTCCGCTTCACGGCCGCGTGGGGTCGCCAGGCATTCAAGATCGGCGGCAGGTTCAAGTTCTGGGGCGGCCTCACGCTCGAGGCGGTCGGCGGCGGACCGGGGCTCGTCGAAGCCGAGACGCAGATCGCAAGGAAGGCCGGCATCGAGATCTGGTACGGCGCGCGCGCGAGCGAGCTCATCGCCGATGACGAGGGCGTGCATGGCGTGGTGGTGAAGCACAACGGGCGCACGCAGCGCCTCGAGAGCAAGACGGTGGTGCTCGCCGCGGGCGGCTTCCAGGCGAACACGGAATGGCGCACCCGCTACATGGGACCCGGATGGGAGCTCGCCAAGGTGCGCGGCACGCGATTCAACACCGGCGACGCGATCCGCATGGCCCTCGACGCCGGCGCGGCCGCGCATGGCAATTGGTCCGGCTGTCACGCGGTGGCGTGGGACCGCAACGCACCCGAGACGGGCGACCTCGCGGTCGGCGACGGCTTCCAGAAGCACTCGTATCCCTGGGGCGTCTACATCAATGCGGAGGGCAAGCGCTTCGTCGACGAGGGCGCGGACTTCCGCAACTACACCTACGCCAAATATGGTCGCATCATCCTGCAGCAGCCGAAGCAGTTCGCATGGCAGATCTTCGATGCCAAAGTGAAGGCGCAGCTGCGCGACGAGTACCGCATCCGCCAGGTCAGCAGAATCACCGGCAACACGCTCGAGGAGCTCGTCTCGTGCATGGACGACACCGATCAGAAGACGGCGCTCGAGACGCTGAAGAAATACAACGCCGCCGTGCGCACCGACATCCCGTTCAATCCCAATGTGAAGGATGGACGCCGCACCGAAGGCCTGGAAGTGAATAAGAGCAACTGGGCCAACACGCTCGATCAGCCGCCGTTCGAGGCGTACGCGGTGACCTGCGGCATCACCTTCAGCTTCGGCGGGCTGCGCATCAACACGGACGCGCAGGTGATGAGCTCAGACGGCGAGCCGATCCGCGGCCTTTACGCCGCGGGCGAGCTCGTCGGCGGCATCTTCTGGTTCAACTACCCGGGCGGCTCGGGCCTCACCAACGGCGCCGTGTTTGGGCGCATCGCGGGCATGGCCGCCGGACGCCGGGCTACTGCGGCGGCTTGACGCCGTCCTTGCTCACCGCGACGCGTTGCGCCATGAATTTGCCGTCGCCTTCGACGCGCGCGCCGCTGAAGATCGTCTCGCCGGGCTTGAGATCGGCCCGCGTGCCCGGCACGAAGCTGACGACCTCCGTTTCCGGCGTCACCAGGATCTTCTGCTCGCCGTCCTTGTACTTGAGCGTGAGCTCGTTGCCGCCGCTCGTCTGCGCGTTTGCAGCGATGTTGGCGTTGGTCATGAACGAATTGGGGGTCGAATCCCAGGGGCCATGCATCTGCGGCACCTGCGGGCCGAGCGCGTGCACTTCCTTCGCGACGAGCTGCCCGTCCGGTCCCTTGACCGAGGTGACGCCGACGTAGGCGTTCGGGCCCATCTCGGCGAGAGTGGTCTTCTTCGCCGTGACGACTTGGGCGTCGGGCGCGAGATGCAGCTGGATGTTGCGCCCGTCGCGCGACTTCACTGATAGCACGTCGCCGCTGAGCGCGGTGATGGTGCCGCGCACGCGCACGTTCGTCTGCGCGAGCGCGGTTGCGCACGCAAGGGCAAGGAGGACGGCGGCAAAGGTTCGCATGTGAAGCTCCCTAGGCTGGTTCGTTGCGCACGATGGGTGAACACCCTTATTCTCCGCCACATTCCATGCTGAATCCGTTCCAGGCGATCAAGAAGATCGAGGTCCGGCGTTTCACCTCGCTCCCGGCCCGGTTCCGTAAGAAGCGCCGCACGGCATGGTCCGATCCGAACCGCCAGGGTGCCGCGCTCGACAGCTTCCTCGAGGGGCCGTCGTTTGACCGCCAGGGCAACCTCTGGTGCGTCGACATCCCGTTCGGGCGGATCTTCCGCATCGATCGCAAGGGCGACTGGGATCTCGCGGCGCAGTACGACGGCTGGCCGAACGGCCTCAAGTTCCATCGCGACGGTCGCGCCTTCATCGCCGATTACCGTCGCGGCCTCCTCGCGCTCCATCCGAAGACCGGCAAGGTGGAGGAAGTCCTCGCCACGGCATTCAGCGAGGGCTTCAAGGGGTTGAACGATCTGCACTTCGCTGACAATGGCGATCTCTACTTCACCGACCAGGGACAAAGCGGCGTCGCCGATGCGACTGGCCGGGTTTGGCGGCTGCGCGCGAACGGCGAGCTGCAGAAGCTCGTCGCCAATGCGCCCTCGCCGAACGGCATCACGCTGAACAACAGGAATAGCCAGGTTTATGTCGCCATCACGCGCTCGCAGCAGATCTGGCGCCTGCCGCTCATGGCGGGCGGCACGCCGTCGAAGACGGGCGTCGCGATCCAGCTTTCCGGCGGGCACGCGGGCCCCGATGGCATCGAGACGGATGAGGAGGACGGGCTCGTCGTGTGCCATCTCGGCGTCGGAATCTGGCGTTTCGACGCGAACTGCCTGCCGACCCACCTGGCGCATGCCGGCAACGAGCACCGGCTGATGACGAATATCGCTTTCCGCGGCACCACGCTCTACATCACCGACTCCGCCAAAGGCGAGATCGTGACCGCCGAGATGCCGGTGGCGGGCAAGAAAATGTTCTCCATGAGGTGACCATGCGTCTCATCCTGGCTGCAGCGCTGCTCGCGGCATCGATCGCCAACGCGCAATACCCGGCGAAGCCGGTGCGTGTGTTCGTCGGCTATGCGGCGGGCAGCTCGACCGACATCGTCGCCCGCGTGATGGCGGACCGATTGAGCGCGCACTGGAAACAGGGGGTGTATGTGGAGACCCGCGCCGGCGCAGCCGGCAACCTGGCGGCCGATGCGGCGGCCAAGGCGCCGGCCGACGGCTACACGCTGCTCTTCGCGCAGAACGGGCTTGCGATCAGCGCAGCGGCGCTGCCCAACCTGCCTTACCGCGCCGAGACCGACCTTCTGGCGCTGGCGCCGGTCGCCGCGACGCCGCACATCCTCATCGTGGCGCCCGAGTTTCCGGCGAAGAACGTGCAGGCGCTGATTGCGCGCGCCAAGGCGGAGCCCGGGAAGCTGAGCTTTGCATCCTCGGGCGTCGGCAATTCCGACCATCTCTGCGGCGAGCTCTTCAACCTGATGGCCGGCATCAGCGCCATCCACGTGCCTTACAAGGGCGGCGCGCCTGCAGCGACGGATCTCATGGCCGGCCGCATCGCGTACTACTTTGCGGGCATGCCGGTGGGATTGCCGCTCGCCAAGGGCGGGCGCGCACGCGCGCTCGGCGTGACGAGCAAGGAGCGTTTTCCCGGCGCGCCGGACGTGCCGACGATCGCCGAGCAGGGCCTGCCCGACTACGAGGCGACGCTGTGGCAGGGCTTCTTCGCGCCTGCCGCGCTCCCGGCGGAGCTCGCCGCGAAGATCGCAAGCGATATCCGGGCGACGCTCGCCGAGCCGCAGACGCGCGAGAAGCTGCAGACCGCGGGCGTCGCGCTCTTCGAGGCGTCGCAGCCCGAGTTCAAGCGCTTCTTCGCCGCCGAAATCGAGAAGTGGCGCGGCGTGGTGAAGAGAGCGAACCTGAAATTCGACTAGCTGCCGGCGAAGACGCGCGCCAGCTCCTCGTAGGAGACGGGTTTCGTGACGTGCACGTCGAACCCGGCCTGGCGCGCGCGGTGCCGGTTTTTCTCGCCGCCGAAGCCGGTCATCGCGACGAGCTTCACCGCCTCCCCTCCGGGCAGCGAGCGCATGCGGCGCGCCACCTCGTAGCCGTCCATGCCGGGCAGGCCCACATCGACGAGCGCAATGTCCGGCCTGAAGCGCGTCACTTCCGCGAGAGCGCTGGCACCATCGGCGGTCAGCGTGACTTCGTGTCCCTCGGTCTCGAGGAGAAGTTTCAGGCACTCGCGCGAATCGTCTTGGTCCTCCACGATGAGTACCCGGCGCCGGCATGCGGCCGGCGCCGCGGCCGCGCGCGCGGGCTCGGCGGCATGCTTCGCGAGCGGAAGCATGATCGTGAACGTACTGCCCTTCCCGGGGCCATCACTATGGGCGTTGACGCCGCCGCCGTGCAGGGAAGCCAGGCGCTCGACGAGCGCTAGCCCGAGCCCGAGGCCGTGCTGCTCGCCCTGCGACGGCTGTACCCCCTGCGTAAAGGGCTGGAAGAGCAACTTCTGCAGCTCGGGAGCGATGCCCTGGCCGTCGTCGCGTACGCTGATGCAGCCCGAGGTCTCGTCGCAGGAGACGGTGGCGACGATGTGCCGGCCGCCGTACTTGATTGCGTTGTCGACCAGGTTCTCGATCATCTGCTCGAGACGCGCCGGGTCCGCGTCGACGAGCGCGGCGACGCCGCGCACCTCGATCTGCGCGCCGCCATTGGCGAGCGCGCGGTGCTCGGCGATGGCGCGCTGCGCGAAGGCGAGCAGCTCGATCGGCTCCTTGCGCAGCGTGAGCTTGCCGGTCGTGATGCGCGCCATGTTGAGCAGATCGTCCACCAGCCGCCTCAGCTGCTTCACCTGCCGCCCGATGGCCGGCACGGCGAAGCGCGCCTTGCGATCCTCGATCGGCGTGCGGCCAAGAAGGTCCGTCGCCACCGCGATCGCCGAGAGTGGGTTGCGCAGCTCGTGGGCGAGCATGGCAATGAACTCGTCCTTGCGCTGGTCCGCCTCGCGCAGGAGCCCGACCATGGCGCGCAGACGTTCCTCGGAATCGCGCAGCGCCGCCTCGGCGCGCTTGCGCTCGCTGATGTCGCGGGCGATCTTCGAGGCGCCGATGATGCGCCCCTCGGCATCGCGTACGGGTGACACCGTGAGCGAGATATCGAGCAGGCGGCCGTCCTTCGCGCGCCGCACCGTTTCGAAGTGATCGACAATCTCGCCGCGGCGCACCTTGCCGAGCACCATGTCTTCCTCGGCGCGCCGCTCTGTCGGAATGATGAGCGTGATCGGCTTGCCGACCGCCTCTTCGGCGCTATAGCCGAAGAGACGCTCCGCGCCGCGGTTCCACGTGCGGATGATGCCCTCGAGCGACTTGCTGACGATCGCGTCGTCGGAAGACTCGACGATGGCGGCGAGCCGGGCCTGGACCTCTTCGGCGACGCGTTGCGGCGTGATGTCGACCAGCATGTTGACCGCGCCGATCACCTTTCCGCTCGCGTCCTTGATCGGCGTCGGATAGGGCATGAAGTGCAGGCGCGTGCCGTCGGGGCGCTCGGCGATCGCGCTCACGCCACGCACGGGCCGGCCTTCCCTGAGCGCAACCGCCATCGGGCATTGGTCGTGCGGCAGCGGGGTGCCGTCGGCGCGATAGAGCTTCCAGGTGACGCACCACGAGTCCGTGCCGAGCTGCGGCACGCGCCCGGAAAAGCGCACCGCCTCCTCGTTGAAACTCGTGATGCGGCCTTGCGCGTCGGTGGTATAGACCGCGGCCGGTAGCGCCTCGAGGATGGCACGCAGCCCCCCGGCGCGGTCATAAAGCTGGTCCGAGTACCGACCGCGGCTCGATGTGGGCAGTCCGTCGTCGATTTTCATAGGCAGCCCAGGATTTTATGCAAGGCGGGTGCAGCCTGTATGTCGTGGTCCTCGCGACAAGGGTGGCTATGCGGCCACACCGGACGCGCGTCTTGAACGGACCCCCCTGCTAGCGTAAATTGCACGGCGATGCGACGAGCGAATGAACCGGATGAACACAACGCCGCGCACTTCGGCGTGCGTGCGAAGCGGGTGCTCATCGCCGACGACAATCGCGACTGGGCCGATGGGCTCGCCGTGCTGCTCGAGGAAGAAGGCTACACGGTGCAGACGAGCTACGACGGCCGCGAGGCGATCGAGGCCGCGGGCAGTTTCCAGCCCGACATCGTCGTCCTCGATATCCGCATGCCTCGGCTCACCGGATATGAAACCGCGCGCGTGTTTCGCCGGCATCCGCAGAGCACGCGTCCCATCCTGATTGCCATCACGGCCTGGGCGGGAGAGTCCGGTAAGCTGCGTGCGGAAATGAGCGGCTTCGATCATTATCTCGCGAAGCCCGCCGAGCCGGCCGAAATCCTCCAGCTGCTGAAGACCCTCTAGAGAAGCAAGAGCATCGCCACCACGGCGGCCGCCATCACGAGGGTCGCGAGCCACCCCAGCGCCTTGAGGCGCCGGCTGACGACGAAAGCGCCCATGACTTGCGGCTTCGCCGCGAGCAGCATCATCACCGCCATGATGGGTACGGCGATCACGCCATTCACCATCGCGGCCCAGACGAGCATGCGGATCGAATCGGCGCCCGAGAAGTCGACCGCCACGCCGAGGAGCGTCGCGACGCTGAGAACGAGATAAAAGCCGCGCGCCTCGGCGAGCGTGAGGCCGAGACCGATCGGCCAGCGCAGGCTCTCTGCTACCGCGTAGGCCGCCGACCCGGCGAGCACCGGCACGGCAAGGAGCCCCGTGCCGATGATGCCCAGCGCGAAGAGCTGGAATGCGAACGGGCCGGCAATCGGCCGCAGCGCCTGCGCCGCCTGCTCGGCGGTGGCGATCTCCGTCACGCCTGCGGCGTGCAGCGTCACCGCAGTGGTGAGCATGATGCAAAGCGCAATGGCGTTTGAGTAAATCATGCCGACGTAGGTGTCGACCTTGATGCGCCGCAGATGCGCGCGCGCCTGCTCGGGCGCCTCGCGCAGCGGCTCGTGGCCGCGCGTCGCCCGCTGCTCCTCGACTTCCTGTGATGCCTGCCAGAAGAAGAGATACGGGCTGATGGTGGTGCCGAGCAGGGCGACGAACATCGCGGCGTATTCGCCGCTCTTCGAGAGCCGCGGCAGCAGCGCGCCCTCGAGCAGGCCATCGAGCGGCACATGGACGACGAGCACCGTGCCGACGTAGGCAAGGAGGGCGAGCGTCAGCCACTTGAGGAACGGCGCATAACGCGGGAACGGAATGAAGATCTGCAGGCAAAGCGAGACCAGAGCAAAGAGCACGATGTAGATCTCGCTGCGCCCGCCGGCGACGAGCTCGAGCGCATTGCCCATCGCGCCGAGGTCCGCCGCGATGTTGAGCGTGTTGGCGAAGAGGAGCAGCGCCACGATGACGATGAGAAGTGGCCGCGGAAAGTGCTCGCGGATGTTGGCGGCGAGGCCGTGCCCGGTGACGCGGCCGATGCGCGCGCTGATCACCTGGATGCCGATCATGAGCGGCGTCGTGAAGAGCACCGACCACAGCAGCCCATAGCCGTACTGCGCGCCGGCCTGCGAGTAGGTGGCAATGCCGCTCGGATCGTCGTCCGCCGCGCCGGTGATGAGCCCGGGGCCGAGGCGCTTGATGAGCGGCACATGCGCCTCCGGATGCTCATCGACGAGCACGTGCTGGAGCTTTGGATCGTCCATCGGCCGGATTATTCGCCGCGCTCCTGACGGAACGCTTTCGCGGCTATTCGATTTTCGCGCCCGAGCGGCGAATCACCTCGGCCCACTTCGCCGAGTCGCGGCGGATGAGCGCGGCGTAGTCTTCGGGCGTGCCGCCGCCGCCTTCGCTGCCGAGCTGCGCGAGGCGCTCTTTCGCGCTCGGCTCGCTGATGGCGGCGTTCACCGCGGCGTTCAGCCGCTCGAGGATCGGCCGCGGCAGGCCCGCGGGCGCAATGATGCCGGTCCACGCGGTGACTTCGTAGCCCGGTACGCCGGCTTCGATCATCGTCGGCACGTCCGGCAGGCTGTGCGCGCGCTGGGCGCCGGTGACAGCGAGCGCGCGCACGCGGCCGGCCGCCACGTGCGGCGCGATGGAATTGGTGCTCTCGAACATGAGCTGCACGTTGCCGGACATGAGATCCGCAATCGCCGCCGCGCCGCCCTTGTAGGGCACATGCACGATGTCCGTGCCGGTCATGAACTTGAAGAGCTCGCCGCTGACATGGCCGGGCGAGCCGTTGCTCGAGGACGCGTTCGAGAGTTGCCCGGGGTGCGCCTTGGCATAGGCGATGAGCTCGCGCACGGTGCTGAACGGCGCCTTCGGCGACGCCGCGAGCAGCATGTAGCCGGTGGTGATGAGCGCGACGGGCTGCAGGTCGCGCTCGATGTCGTAAGGGAGCTTCGCCACCATGTGGCGCGTGATGGCGAGCGCGCCGATCGGGCCCATGCCGATCGTGTAGCCATCGGGCGGGCTCTTCGCCACCGCGTCGATGCCGATGGTGAGCGCGCCGCCGGGGCGGTTGTCGACCACGAGCGGCTGGCCAAGCTGTTTGGCCATGCCGGGCGCGATGAGGCGCGCGATGTTATCGGTCGCGCTCCCCGGCGCCTGCGGGACGATGAAACGCAGCGGCCGCTCGGCGAATCTTCCATTCGGCTGAGCGGCCGCCGGGACTGCGAAGAGGAAAAGCGCTAGGGCTGCAGCTGCGCGCGTATTTCACCGCCCTTGTGCTGCGGGCTGTGCACGTTCACGTACAGCTCGCCGGCCTTCAGCTCATCCATTTGCGCCTGCGACAGCTTGCGGCCCTCCGGCACGCTGTAGGTGTCGCCGTTCTTGGTGAGCGGGATGATGACCGGACCGTTCTGGCCCTTCGCGCCGTGATGGATATGCGCCATCACGCCCTGCATGCCTTCCGTGCTGACGCTGCCTGTGATGGTCCCGTCCTCGGCGACGCGGAAGGTGCCGCTGCCCTTCGCCTGCGTGTTGACCGGCGGCACTTCCTCGGCGCCGGTAAGGCTCACCTTCATCGCGCCGCTGCCCGGCATCCAGGCCGGCATCTTGTCGCGCATCCCGGCGCAGCCCGCGAGCGCAATGATTGCAAACGCTGCCATCCATCGTTTCATGTTTCCTCCCTCATCGTGGTTGAACCCGCCGCAGGATGAAACAATCCGGCGGCTAGAATATTCCCATGCCAGCCATCGTATCCTCCAGCGCGCTTGCGCGCCTGCGCATTCTAGACTTTTCGCGCGTGCGGGCGGGTCCCACCTGCGTGAAGCAGTTCGCCGACTTCGGTGCCGATGTGATCAAGATCGAATCGCCGCCCGGCGTCGATCCGAACGAAAACATGGGTGGTCCGCGCGACGGCCCCGACATGCAGAACCTGCATCGCAACAAGCGCGCGATGACGCTCAACCTGAAGCTGCCCGCCGCGCGGGACGTGCTGACGCGGCTGGTGAGGACAGCGGACGTGGTGGTGGAGAACTATCGGCCGGATGTGAAGCACCGGCTCGGTATCGACTACGAGTCGCTCGCGAAGATCAATCCGCGCGTCATCCTCGCGAGCATCTCGGGCTTCGGGCAGGACGGGCCTTACCAAGACCGGCCGGGGTTCGACCAGATCGCGCAGGGCATGAGCGGCATCATGTCGGTCACCGGGGCGCCGGGACAGGGGCCGATGCGCGTGGGCTGCGCCGTAGCCGACGTCGGCGCGGGCCTTTTCGCCGCGCTCGGCATCCTGACGGCGCTCTACGAGCGCGAGCACTCCGGCAAGGGCCAGTGGGTGCAGAGCTCGCTCCTGCAGGCGGGCATTGCGCTCCTCGACTTCCAGGCGGCGCGCTTCACGATGAAGGGCGAGGTGCCCGCTCAGGTCGGCAACGATCATCCGACGAGCATGCCGACCTCCGCTTACAAGACGGCCGACGGCTACATCAATGTCGCCGCCTCGGGCGACGGCATGTGGACGCGCATCTGCAAGCTCTTCGGGCGCGAAGAGCTCGCGAGTGACGAGCGCTTCAAGACGAACGAGCTGCGCGCGAGGAACCGCGCGGCACTCAACACCGAGATGAACAAGGCGCTCGCCGAGCGCAGCTCGAGCGAATGGATCGAGGCGCTGAACAAGATCGGCGTTCCCTGCGGGCCGATCTACAAGATGGACGAGGTGTTCGCCGATGCGCAGGTCAAGCACCTGGGCGTCGCCGCCGAGGTGCAGCACCCGCGCCTCGGGCGCATTCGCATCCTCAACCAGGCGGTCAAGCTGTCGCGCACGCCGGCCGTGGTGAAGACGGCGACGCCGGACATCGGCCAGCACACGCAGGAGATCCTGCGCGAGCTCGAATACAGCGACGCCCAGATCGCCGGGCTGCGCTCGCAAGGTGTGGTGTGACCGCGCAGCGCATCCTCGCGCGCAAGGAAGGCGCGGTCGGCTGGCTGGTGTTCAACAATCCCGAACGGCGCAACGCCGTGTCGCTCGACATGTGGGAAGCGATCCCGCGCGTGCTGGATGACTTTGGCGCCGATCCTGCAATCCGGGCCGTCGTCCTCACCGGTGCCGGCGACAAGGCCTTCGTCTCGGGCGCGGACATCTCGCAGTTCGAAAGCGAGCGCTCGAGCGCGGCAGCGGTGGCGCGTTACGACGAAATCGGCAGCCGCGCGCAGTCGCGATTGCAGAGCTTCGAGAAGCCGGTCATCGCCATGATCCGCGGCTACTGCCTGGGCGGCGGCCTCAACATCGCCGCGTTGTGCGATCTTCGGATCGCCGCGGACGACGCGCGCTTCGGCATCCCCGCGGCGCGCATGGGCCTGGGCTATCGCGCCTCCTCCATGAAGAAGCTGATCGACATCGTGGGAGCGGCCTTCGCGCGAGAGATCATGATCACCGCGCGGCAGTTCAGCGCGACCGAGGCGCTGCAGATGGGCCTCGTGCACAAGGTGGTGCCGGTCGCCGAGCTCGAGCGTGCGACGCGCGAGTACTGCGACATGATCGCGGCCAACGCGCCGCTCACCATGCGCGCGGCCAAGCGCATCATCGGCGAGCTCTGCAAGGCGGCGTACGACGCGGCGGCCTGCGATGCGTGGGTGAACGAATGCTTCGCGAGCGACGACTACGCGGAAGGCCGCAAGGCCTTCATGGAAAAACGAAAGCCCGTCTTCAAGGGCCGATAAACCGGAGGATCGATGAGAACCATGGCAGCAGCAGCCGCATTCGCTTTTGCGGCGTGCGCACAGGCGCAGAGCAATTTCCCGAGCAAGCCCATTACCACCGTGGTGGGCTTCGAGCCGGGCGGCGGCACGGATACGGTGGCGCGCATCGTGTCGAAGACGCTTTCCGAGCAGATCGGCCAGCAGGCGGTCGTCGAGAACCGCGCCGGGGCCGGCGGCGACATCGCCGTCGATTACGTCGCGCGCAGCGCGCCCGACGGTTACACCATCGTGCTCGCGAACGTCGGCTCGCTCGCGGTCAACCCGCACATCATGAAGACACCGTACGACCCGCTGAAGGACCTCACGCCGATCACCATGGGAGTGGTGTTCGCGAACGTGCTGGTCGTGCAGCCGACCCTGGGCGCGAAGACGCTCCCCGACTACGTGAAGCTCGCGCGGGAGCACCCGGGGAAGATCACGTACGCGTCCTCCGGCATCGGCGGCGCCGGGCATCTTGCCGGGGAGCTCCTCAAGCGCGTGGCGAAGATCGACATCGTGCACGTGCCTTACAAGGGCGGCGGACCGGCGATGCAAGGCTTCCTCGGAAGACAGGTGGATTCGTTCTTCGCAACCCCCGTGTCCTCGATCAAGCAGATCGAGGCCGGCAAGGCGGTCGCCATCGCCACCACCGGCTCGAAGCGCGCGAAGCTCCTGCCCGACGTGCCGACCGTCGCGGAGGCCGGCTATGCGGGCTACGAGGCGCTCAACTGGTACGCCTACCTCGGGCCGGCGAAGATGCCGAAGGAGATCGTGGGCAAGCTGCACCAGGAACTCACCAAGGCGCTGCGCTCGCCCGAGGTGCTAGCCGCCTTCGACAAGCAGGGCGTCGAGGCGCAGCCCGGCACGCCGCAGGAGCTCACCGCCTACATGAGGCGCGAGTACGACACCTGGGGCAAGGTGGTGAAAGAGGCGGGCATCAAGGCCGAGTAAGCCCGCTTTAACCCTTTCTGCGGGCGCCTTCGTTCATAGGCTCGGGAGAAACGATCCCGTCCAATGAACAAGGAGAAATGCCATGCAGCGCAGCACGATATTCGCCGCGGTTGCCGCGGCGCTCGCCATCGCCACGCAGGCCGGCGCGGCGGTGACAGAAAAGCCGAGCACGCTCGCGGACCAGCAGTCGGTCGCCGTAACGATCTATAACGAGAGCCTCGCGCTCATCAAGGACACGCGGCGCGTCACGCTCGAGGCGGGCGAGAACCGCCTCGCGCTGCGCGAGGTGAGCGGGCGCATGCGGCCGGAGACGGCGGCGCTGCGCAGCCTCTCGAATCCCGGCGCGCTTTCGCTCATCGAGCAGAACTTCGACTTCGATTTGCTCACGCCCGGGAAGCTGCTCGAGAAATACGTCGGCCGCGAAGTGCGCATCGTGCGCACGCATCCGACGACCGGCGCGGAGTCGTTCGAGACCGCGACCGTGCTCGCCGCGAACAGCGGCGTGGTCCTGAAGATCGGCGACCGCATCGAGACCGGGCTGCCGGGGCGCATCGTCTACGACGGCGTGCCGCCCAATCTGCGCGATCGCCCGACGCTCGTCACGGAGCTCCTCAGCCGGCGTGCCGGCAGCCAGACGGTCGAGCTCTCGTACCTCTCGGGCGGCCTCGCCTGGAAGGCCGACTACGTTGCCGAGCTGAACAGCACGGACACGGCGCTCGATCTCAACGGCTGGGTGACCCTCACCAACACGAGCGGGACGGCTTATCCCGGCGCCAAGCTGCAACTCGTCGCTGGCGACGTCAACCGCGTGCGCGAGGAAATGCGCCCTGCCGCCGCACCAGCGTCGAAAGCCATGGCGCGGGACGCAGCCGCGAACGGCATGAGGGAGGAGGGCCTCTTCGAGTACCACCTGTACACGCTCGAGCGTCCGACCACGATCGCGGACAACCAGACGAAGCAGGTCGCGCTCCTCTCCGCGGCGGCGGTGCCGGTGACGAAGGAGTTGGTGCTGCAGGGCAACGACTACTATTACCGCTCGAGCTACGGCAACCTCGGCCAGAAGATGAAGGTGGGCGTCTTCGTCCAGTTCGAGAATCGCGAGAGCGCCCGCCTCGGCATGCCCATGCCGAAGGGCGTCGTCAGGGTCTACAAGAAGGACGGGGCGGGCAACGCGCAATTCGTCGGCGAGGACGCGATCGACCACACGCCGAAGAACGAGAAGGTGCGCCTCAAGCTCGGCGACGCGTTCGACGTGACGGCGGACAAGAAGCAGACTGATTTCCGCCGCCGCGAGGCCGGCAACAACGCGAGCTATGTCTTCGAGAGCGCCTACGAGATCGTGCTGCGCAACGCGAAGCGCGAGCCCGTGACCGTCGTGGTGCGCGAGCCCGTGCCGGGCGACTGGCGCATGCTCGAGGAAAGCGCGAAGCACGCGAAGGTCGCGGCCGGCACGGCGCAATGGCGCATCGTCGTGCCGCCGGAGGGCAGCGCGAGCCTCAAGTACCGCGCGCTCGTTCGCTTCTAGATCAGATGCGAACGACGATCTTGCCGACCTGGGCGTTCGCTTCCATGAACGCCTTAGCCTCCGCCAGCTTGTCGAACGGGTAGACGCGGTCCACGAGCGGCTTCAGCTTGCCGCTCGCAAAAAGCGGCAGGAAATCGCGCTTGAAGCCCTCGACTGTCGCGGCGCGCTGCGGCGCCGTGCGCAGCTTGTTCGAGACGCCGAAGAGCTTGAGGCGCTTGGAATGGAGCGCCTCGAGATCCATCTCGGCGCTCATCGTGCCGTCCAGGTAGCCGACGGTGGCCAAGCGGCCCTCATATGCCAGACAGCGGACGCATTCGGCGAACACCGTGCCGCCCACGTTGTTGACGACGAGATTCACGCCCTTACCGTCCGTCGCCCTCATGATGGCGTCGTAGAACTCAGGCTTGCGCGTCTCGATGGCCACGTCGAGGCCGAGCGGCTTGAGGCGATCGAGCTTTGCGCGCGAGCCCGACGTGCCGATCACTTTCGCGCCGAGCGCCTTCCCCGCCTGCAACGCCGCGACGCCGACTCCGGCCGAGACGCCGGTGATAAGCAGCCACTCGCCGGGTTTCAGGCTTCCTTGCTGGACCAGCATGTCGTAGACCACAAGGAAGGTGATCGGCACAGCGGCGGCCTCTTCCCAGGAGAGATTCGGTGGAACGGGGATGGCGTCCTGCTTGTCGATGACGCCGTACTCCGCGAAGGCGCCGGGCAGCCGCCCCATGACACGCTCGCCGCTGCCCGCCACTTCGCCGGCGGCGTCCATGCCGGCCGGCTTCTCGCTGCCCGGCTTGATGAGGCCCGGGCCGCTCATCAGTTCGCCGCGGTTGAGGCTCGCCGCCCGTATACGCACCAGCAACTGGCTCGGCGAAGGCTGTGGCTGCGGCTTCTCGCGCAGCTCGAGCGACGTGCCTTGGGGACCGCCGCTCAGGACGTAGGCTTTCATGGCGCCAGTGTAGCAACACGACTACGCGCGTCGTCGTTTGCGCGGCATTAAAAACTCGGCGCGTTCGATATATTGGGAGCGCGCCAATAACAGCAACCGGAGGCTCAATGACGCAACGCATGCGCAATCGTCTGATCGAGATTCTCATGCTTCTCGCTCTCGGAGTGGCCGCGGCAGCCGTCATGCCGCGCGGCTATGCCGCGATGATTCCAAGCGACGCGGCGCAGGCGCCGGCCGGGCCGCAGGCGGAGCGCGCCCGCCTCAAGGCGATCCTCGCGCGGCCCGAAGTCGCCGCCGGGCTGCAGAAATTCGGCATCAACGCCGAAAACGCCGCGGCCCGCGTGGATGCCCTGACGGACGAGGAGGTCGTTCAGCTTGCCGGGCGTATCGACGCGCTGCCGGCGGGCGGCGTGCTCAGCAACGACGAGCTGATCATCATCCTGCTGCTCGTCGTCGTCCTGGTGCTGCTGCTCTAGGCGGCGAGCTCTACCGCTTCGTTTTTTTCGTTCACCGTGGTGAGGCGCACCGGCCGGCGCCACACCCGGTGCACGTAGTCGAGCACGCGCTTCGCGCGCGTGACGTCGAGCCCCCGACCGTCGCTCGCGTGGTCATGCGCGAGCGTGAGGCTGCCGTCGTGCTTTAGCTCGACGGCGGCGACGCGTGGGGCGCCGAAGTTGAACTTCGGCGCGAGGATCGCTTCGCGGATGGCGCTGATGTCCTTGGTCGCGACGCGGATCTCGTCGCCCGGGCGCGCCTCGTAGACGAAGAGGCCCGCCTCTCGCGCCAGGTCCTCGTCGAGCCAGTTGCGGATGAAGCCGAAGTCATCCTCGTCGCGGCGCACTTCGCGCGCGCGCTCGATGCCGTGCTTTTCGACGATGCGCTCCCACATCGTGAAGCCGAGGTGATACGGATTAATGGCGAGCGCGGTCTCCTGGCCGCTCGCGAACGGGCGCACGACGTCGGAATGCGCCTTGATCGCCGACAGATAGAGCGGCTGCGGCAGGAAATCGGCCTCGCGCAGCAGCCGCGCGTGCCAGTAGGAAGCCCAGCCCTCGTTCATGATCTGGCAGGCAAAGACCGGGTAGAAATAGAACGACTCGGAACGCACCATCAGGAAGATGTCGCGTTCCCATTGCTCGAGCTCCGGCGCGTAGTTGGCGATGAACCAGAGCAGGTCGTATTCGGAATGCGGGGGCACGGGCGCGCGCACCTGGCCGCTCTTCGGCGCGGCCTGCTCTTCCGCGCCCGGAAGCTGCCGGAAGCGCGCCTGAAAGCCGGTTTCCGTCGGCGGCCGCTTTTCCTGGACGAACTCGGAATAGCGCGCCCGGTGCAGCTCACCGGCGACGTCGATGTGCGACTCGAGCGCGAGCGCTGCGTCGAGGACGCCCTCGACGCGCTCGACGCCGTGCGCCTCGATCGAGAGCTGGATGCGGTGCGCATGCGCGGCCGCGGTCTCGACGATGTTGGCGCCCGCCATGGCATGGAAGCGCGCGAAGAGCTGGTTGTTCTTCGCGAAGTCGGCGTGGCCGAGCACGTGCGCCGTGACGAGCGCGTTCTCCGCGGTCGAGTTGCCGTCCATGAGGAACGCGCGGCACGGATCGCCGGGGAACATCACCTCGAAGATCTTCGAGTGTCCCATGCTCTGGCGCACGAGCTGGTGGATGTAGCGCACGCCGAAGGACCAGTGCGGCATCCGCACCGGCAGGCCGTACACGGCGATCTCGGTCATCAGGCTCGCCGGCGCGAGCTCGAAGTCGACGTTGTAATAATCGAGGCCGAGGCGCCGGGCGAGCGATTCGATGCGCTCGGCGTAGTCCTGGAGCTCAGTCACCGCTCGCCGCTTGCTCCGTGAAGAAGGCGCGGATGGCGTTCCACACGTCATCCTGCGAGGCGAGGTGGCTCGTGCCGACGGCAAGCCCGGAGCCCTTGAGCTCGGTGAAGATCTCGGCGAGCTGCGTGTCGCGCGGACGGAAGGTCGCGACGCCGCCGGTCTCGCAGTAACCGGTGTAGTTGACCTGGCGGGCGATCTCGGCGAGCGTGCCGCGCGCCTCGTCCCGATCCTCGGCGGCGTTCTCGCCGTCGGAGGCGTAGAAGAAGTAAACGTTGTAGCGCGAGGGCTCGTAGCGCGTCGTCATCACCTCGAGCGCGAGGCGGGCGACGCTCGAGGTCACCGTGCCGCCGCTCGAAGAGGCCTGGAAGAACTGGCTCTCGTCGAATTCCCAGGCCTGCGCGGCGTGCGCGAGGAACACCGTCTCGACCTTGGCGTACTGGCGCCGGATGCCCTGCAGCGCGAAGAAGAAGAACTGCTTCGCGAGGCGTCGCTGCGCCTCGTCCATGGACCCCGACACGTCGAGCGCGAAGATGACCGCAGCGCTCGTCGCCGGCGAGGGCCGCTTGACGAGCTGGCGGAAGCGCAGGTCGTCGTTGACGAGCGAGATGGGCTCCGCTTCCAGCGTATCGGTGCCGTTGCCGGCCGCGATGTTCGACTGGATGGCATGACGCTTCACCGCTTCCTTCATCGTGCGGCGGCGATCGAGGCGCGAGCGCGCGCCGCGCTTGTCCCAGCCTTCGCGGATGTACTCGGCCTGGTCCATGGTGGCCGTGCGCTTGGGCTTGAGCTCGGGGAGCTTGAGCTCTTCCCACAGCCAGTCGACGATCTCGTCGACCTTCAGCTCCACGACAAATCGGATCTCGCCCTCGCCGGTGCCGCCGGCCTGGCCCTGCTCGCCGCCTTCTTCGCGTCCCGGCTGCAGCACGTCGCCCGGCTCGCCGCGTCCCTGGCCTGCGCCCTGCTGCACGTTCGCGTCGGCGAGCCGCAGGCGGGAGTGCTCGAGGAACTTCACCGGCACGGCCACCGTGCGGTTGCCGGGACGCGTCATCAGGTCCGAGCCCGCCAGGAGCTCGGGCAGAGTTTCCTTCACCGCGTCGCGCACCTTCTCGTTATGGCGCAGCCAGTCGCGCGCGCCCCTCGAGAACAGGTCGTACCAGGGCGTCTCGGCGGCGAGGCGGATGGTCATGTCATTCCTGGGCGAGCAGCGTCGTCACATAGTTGAGCGCTTCGCGCGCGCTGTGCGGGTCGTACCCGTACTCGTCGACCAGACGCTTCTCGACGACCGAGATCTTGTGGCGGGTTTCGTCGTCCGGACGCGCGGCCGAGCTCACCAGGCGCAGCACGTCGCGCCGGCTCTCGAACAGATACTGCTCGACCGCGTCGTGCAGCGGCGCGTGCGAGTCGAGCGTGAACTTCTCGCCGCGCTTGTACGCGCCCATCGCCTTGCGCACCACTTCCTGGCGGAAGGAGAGCTTGCCCGACTCCGAGATGCGGATCTTCTCCTCCACCGAGCGCAGGAAGCGCTCGTCGGGCTTGCGCTCCTCGTTGGTGATCGGATCGCGCAGCGTGCGATTGTCGAGCGTCGCTTCCACCTCGTCGAGATACTTGTCGAGCAGCTGCTGCGCTTCCTGCTCGAAGGAGACGAAGAGCGCCTTGTGCACGTCCTCCTTGACCCAGCGGTTGTAGAAGTCCTTGCGCACGACGACGAGGAAGTCGACCCATTTGCGTTTTTTCTTGCCGTCCATGCGCACGTCGGACTCGATCGCGTCCTTGAGGGCGATCAGCACATCCATGGTCGTCAAGCTCTTCGCCTGCGACTGGATGATGGCATTGGAAAGCGCGTTGATGACGAAGCGCGGCGAGACGCCCGCGAGACCTTCGTCCGGGTTCTTGGCGCGCATCTTCTCGCCTTCCTGGGCCGTCACGCCTTCGACGTCCTCGCCCGCGTAGAGGCGCGCTTTCTTCACGTTGTCGGCATCGCGCTCCTCGCCCTCGCCGACGCGAGAGAGCACCGCAAAGACCGCGGCGACGTGCAGCGCATGGGGGTCGAGGTGCACTTCGCGGAACGCCTGCGTCGAAGAGCAGAGCTTGCGATAGATGCGCGCCTCTTCCTTGTAGTCGAGCGTGTACGGGACCTGGATGATCACCATCCGGTCGAGCAGCGCCTCGTTCTCCGGCTCCTGCAGGAACTTGCGGAACTCGGCGAAGTTGGTGTGCGCGACGATCGCCTCATCCACATGGATGAGCGGGAAGCGCGCCACCTTGACATTCTTCTCCTGGGTGAGCGTGAGCAGCAGGTACAGGAACTCGCGCTTCACTTTCAGGATCTCGATCATCTCGAGCAGGCCGCGGCTCGCGCCGAACACGGCGCCCGACCACGACCAGGCGCGCGGGTCGCCCTCGTCGCCGAACTCGCTCACTTTGGACAAGTCCACGGAGCCGACGAGGTCGGCGATGTCGGCGGTCGTCGGATCGTGCGGCGCGTAGGTGCCCACGCCCAGGCGCGCGGCTTCCGAGATGAAGATGCGCTGCACCGGCATCTGCATGAAGTCGCCATTGAAGTCGTGCTGCAGCCGGGTCGTGCAGTACGGGCAGAGCTCTCCCGTGATCTCGACACCGTAGGTCTGCCGGAACTGGGGGCGCAGCGTGTGCGGGATGAGGTGCAACGGCGACTCGTGCACCGGGCAGCCGTGGATCGCGTAGAGGGCACCGGCATCGCTCTGGCTGTACACCTCGAGCCCGCGCTTGAGCAGGATCACCATGCTCGACTTGCCCCCGGAGGGCGGCCCAAGCAGGAGCAGCAGCCTGCGCCCCACTTCCGAACCGGCCGCCGCAGCCTTAAAGTAGTCGACGACCCGGGCGATCGTGTCGTCTATCCCGTAGAGTTCGTCCTCGAAGAGTTGACAACGGAAGCGTCCGTTGACATCGTCGAAGCCATTGGCTCGCAGCATGTCCCAGATGTACTGGTGGCTCGAGCGCGTGATGGCCTTGGCCTCGCCGGGGAAGACGCCTTCGAGGAACTCCGAAAGCGTGCCGCTCCAGTGAGCAGCGCGATGATCCTTGGTGAATTCGACAAGCGACTTAAGGAAATCCGAATGCCGCTCGGTGCTCGGCGCGGTTCTCATCGGCGTCTTTGCATTCACGGTCATCACTCCTCAGTCAGAGCAAGAATCGACCCTGTGCCCCGGGCCTTACGTTTTGTCACAGCGCACTCCACTTGTATTGCGTGCTCCTTTTTCCACGAACGCGCCGAACGGCGCAGCGTTGACCCCCGGTCCTCGTTATCGCGTCTGTGGCTACTCGATGACAACTTTTGCCTGACAGCGGCGCCGAACCCGCGGCGCGTTCCCTCGGTCAAAGACCCTACATGCTGAAAGAAATTCACGGGGTCGCGGATGACCCCCCGGCGCGCAGGCGCTGGTTTCACGACGACTTCTTCGACCTGTTCGTCTGGCAGGCCGACGGTGAGGTGACGCTCTTCCAGCTCTGCTACGGACTCGATTCCAGTGACCGCGCGCTCGTCTGGGACAAGCGCCGCGGTTTTTTCCACGATGGTCCGCCGGCACCCGATGACGTCGTCGCGCGCTTTGACGATGCGGCCACGGCGCTGCCGGAAGACATCCGGGCGGAAATCCGGGAAAAGATCCACGAGTTCGCCGGACGGCGCATTGCCGTGACGTCGCGGCGCCGCCAGTTCCGGCGCGCCGCCTGGCAGCGCTAGCGACAGCGGTCGAGGATCGGCGACAGGTCGTTTTTCTAGGGGAAAGGAATCTTCGGCGGGGCGCGCGTTGCGCGCGCTCTGGGATACGTTGCTTCTCGTCGCGGCTCTAGGCTTGGTCGCGGTTCTTTCCTTCTTTATTTTGCTGCTGCGCCCATCTTGCTCCAGCCGCTCGCGCCATGCAAGCCCAAAGATGCGTCAAAATGTTTTTCTCTAAGAAGGGGGGAAGAAGACGATGAAACCGGAATTGGCGCTACTCGTATGGGCAGTGCTGCTGGCGTTCGTGCAAATGCTGCTCGCCGTCTCAGGTGCCACGCTGCAAGTGGGTCTACCGACGCTCGCGGGCAACCGCGAAGGCCTCGCGCCGTGCACCGGCTGGGCGGGACGCGCGGCGCGCGCGCATCACAACATGCTCGAGAACCTTGTGCTGTTCGCCGCGCTCGTGCTCGCGGCGGTCGTGGCGGGTCGCACGAACGCGACGACGCTTCTCGGCGCGCAGCTCTTCTTCTGGGCGCGCCTTGCCTATGCCGTGGTCTACGTCGCGGGCATCCCGTGGCTGCGCACCGCGCTGTGGCTCGTCTCGGTCGTCGGCCTCGCGCTCATCTTTTTCCAGCTGCTGTAGGGGCGAACCGATGTCGGTCATGCGCCCGGTCCACCGGGCTGGGCGGTTTTCGCTTGTCCTCGCCGCGGCGCTCGGCACGTCGGCGGCGGGCGCGGCGAGCGATCCCTTCATGGACGTGCTGCCCGTCGGGGGCGCGGCCGTGGGCTATGTGCTGCGCTTCGAGCGCTCGACCTACCGCGGCGCCGAAGGCGGCGCCGACCACGTTCCGCTTTACCTGTATGAAGGCGAGCGCGCCTACCTGCATGGCACCAGCCTGGGTCTCAAGTTCAGCCAAAACGACTGGCGAGTCGATACGTTCCTGCGCTATCGGTTCGAAGGCTTCACGCACGACCGCCGCCCGACGAGCACCGCCGGCCTCAGTCCGCGCGAACCCGGCTTCGACGCCGGCGTGAGCCTGCGCCAGCGCACGAGCTGGGGCACCCCTTACGTGCAGGCGCTGCATGACGTAAGCCAGAGCTCGGAGGGCACCGAGCTCGACCTTGGCTACTGGAACGAGTGGCGCCGCGGTCGCCTCTCGCTGAGGCCGAATCTCGTCGCCGCCTGGCGCGACCGCAAATTGAACGACCATTACTACGGCACGCCGGATTACCGGGCGGGCGCGGGCATCGACTTGCAGGCCGCGCTCTATGCGAGCTACGCCGTCACCGAGAGCTGGAGCCTGCTCTGGGGCTTGAGCGTCGCGCGGCGCTCGAGCGAAATCCGTGCGAGCCCGCTCGCGCAGACCGGCTGGCCGGCGGAGGCTTTCGTCGGCTTCATGTACGACTTCTCGCCGAAGCAGCGCCGCTGGGAGCCGGAATCGAAGCCGCTCATCGTCAAGGTGCTCTACGGCGAGTCGACCGACTGCGACGTGCTGCAGATCGTGCGCCTTGCCTGCACCACGCGGCACACCGTCGACAACACGGACGTCGCCGCGCTGCATGTCGGCCGCAAGCTCATCGAACGCGCGGGTGGCTGGCCGGTCGACCTCGCCGGCTTCGTCGGCATCCAGCGCCAGTTCGAGAAGAGCTACCAGGACGACTTCTGGTCCGTGATGGCCTTCTTCAAGGTGTACTGGTACGGCTTCGGCTGGGAGCGCTGGGGCTGGCACACGCGCCTGGGCCTCGGCAGCGGGCTTTCCTATTCGGAGCAGATCAGCCAGATGGAGAGCCACGACCAGTCGCGCCGCGAGCGCGGGACGTGGAAGCTCCTCAATTACCTCGACCCGAGCTTCGATGTGCGCGTCGCGCGCGATACTTACATCGGCGTCGGCGTCTCGCACCGCTCGGGCGCGTTCGGCAAGTCGCAATTCCTCGGCAACGTCAACGGAGGCTCCAATTACATCTACCTCTCGCTCGAAACCGCGTTTTGACGAGTTGAGCGTGCTCAGCACGCTCGCCATGAAGGGCGCCCTCGAAGCGGCCGCGCCCGGGCTGCGCGCCGAGTTCCATGCCACGCAGGCGCTGCTCAAGCAGATCGCCGAGGGCGAGATCGCCGACGTGGTGATCCTGACTGACGAAGGGATCGCCGAGCTCGATAGGCGCGGCGCGCTCGTCGCCGGGACGCGGCTCGAGCTCGGGCGCTCCGGCGTCGGTCTCGCCGTTCGCGCCGGCGCGCGCAAGCCCGATATTTCGTCTTTGGAGGCCCTGAAGCGCACGCTGCTCGATGCCGATTCGGTCGGGCATTCCAAGCAGGGTGCGAGCGGCATCTACTTCGCCGCGCTGCTCGAGCGCCTGCAGCTCGCCGATCGGCTGAGGAAGCGCGTCATCGTCGAGAAGGGTCCTGTGGCGGCACGCGTCGCGAGCGGTGAAGTGCAGCTCGGCGCGCAGCTTCTTTGCGAGCTCGCGCCCGTGCCCGGCATCGACATCGTCGGCCCGCTGCCGGCCGAGGTGCAGAAGTACTACGCCTTCGCCGCCGCGGTGATGAAGGCGAGCAAGAACCCGAGCGGCGCACGCGCGTTTCTCGATTTCTTGCGTAGCGACCGGGTGCTCGCCGCCATGCGCAAGAACCTGCTGGAGCCGGCTTAGCCCTGCACTGAGTAGCCGCCGTCGACCGGGAGGGCAGTCCCGGTGACGAAGTCGGAAGCGCGCGAGCAGAGGAATACCGCGATGCCGGCAAGATCCTGCGGCTCGCCCCAGCGTCCCGCCGGCGTGCGCGCAAGGACGCGCTCGTGCAGTCCAGGCACCTCCTCGCGCGCGCGGCGCGTAAGCGCCGTGTCGATCCACCCGGGCAGCACGGCATTGACCTGGACATGGTCTTTCGCCCATGCGCAGGCGAGCGCGCGCGTGAGCTGCACGATGCCGCCCTTGCTCGCGCCGTAGGGCGCGACGAAGGACGCGCCGAAAAGCGACATCATCGAGCCGATGTTCACGATCTTGCCGGCCTTCGCGCGCACGAAGTGCGCGTAGGCGGCCTGCGAGGCGATGAAGGCGCTCGTCAGGTTCGACTGCAGCACGCGCTGCCATTCGTCGAGACCGTACTCCTCCGGGCGCTTGCGGATGTTGATGCCGGCGTTGTTGACAAGGATGTCGAGCCGGCCGAGCTTCTGCGCCGCCTCGTCCACCATGCCGCGACACGCGCCTTCATCGCAAACATCCGCCACGATGGCGACGGCGCCGTCGCCGAGGCGCTCCAGCGCCGCAGCGTTTTTCTTCGCATCGCGGCCGGCGATGGCCACGCGCGCCCCGGCGCGTGCCAGCCCCTGCGCCATGCCGAGCCCGATGCCGCCATTGCCGCCGGTGACGAGCGCCGCTCTTCCCTTGAGATCGAACAGGTCCATGGGCCGATTATGAGATACTTGACAAAAGCAAGTATCTCCCCCGACCATGGCGCGCATGTCCGCCGTCGAGGCCGTGCGCCGCTTCAACCGGTTCTACACGGCGCGCATCGGCGTGCTGCACGCGAGCTATCTCGGCACGCCATTCCCGCTGCCGCAGGCGCGCGTGCTCTACGAAATCGGCCATCGCGGCGAGTGCACGGCGAGCGAGCTCGGCGCTCATCTCGATCTGGATCTCGGCTACCTGAGCCGGATGCTGCAGGCGCTGCGGCGCCAGGGCTTCGTGCAGGGCGAGGCCGCGAAGCACGATGGGCGTCAGGTGCGCTTGTCGCTGAGCGCGAAAGGCCGCAAGGCCTTCGCCGCGCTCGACGATGGCTCGCGCCGCGCCACCGCGGAAATGCTCGCGCCGCTGCGCGGCGCGCATCGCCGCAGGCTCATGCAGGCGATGGATACGGTGCAGCGCGTCTTGGAGCCGCAGCCGAGGACCGGCGAGGTCACGCTGCGCGCGCATCGCCCCGGCGACATGGGCTGGGTGGTCGAGCGCCACGGCGTGCTGTATGAGCGCGAGTATGGCTGGGGCGCGCCCTTCGAGGCGCTGGTCGCCGACATCGTCGCCAAATTCCTGCGCGAGTTCAATGCCAAGCGCGAGCGCTGCTGGATCGCCTGGCGGGCAGGCGAGCGTGTCGGCGCCGTCTTTGTCGTGAAGGAAAACCGCACGATGGCCAAGCTGCGGCTGCTTCTCATCGAGCCCGAGGTGCGAGGGACGGGCCTGGGCAAGCGCCTGGTGGGGGAGTGCGTCGCCTTTGCGCGCGGTGCCGGCTACCGCAAGCTCGTCCTCTGGACGCATTCCAATCTTGCCGCGGCGCGCGCCATCTACGCGAAGCTCGGCTTCCGCAAGGTCAGGAGCGAGCCGCACCGGCAGTTCGGCGTGCCGGTGGTCGGCGAGTACTGGGAGCTCGAACTCTAGGCGCCGAGAGCCGTGCGCTATCATCCGTCGATGAAGCTCTCGGCGACGGGAATGCGCGTGCTCGTCACCGCCGGCGGGGCCGGCATCGGCCGCGCGATCGCGCAAACATTTCTCGATCACGGCGCGCGCGTGCACGCATGCGACGTCGACGAGGGCGCGTTGAGCCGCCTGCCGCAGAGAATCACGCGCACGCGCGCCGATGTCGCGAGCCTCGCGGATGTCGAGCGCTTGTTCGCCGACGTCGAGCGCGAGCTCGGCGGACTGGACGTACTGGTCAACAACGCCGGCATCGCCGGTCCCACTGCGAAGGTCGAGGACATGCGCCCGCAGGACTGGGAACGCTGCATCGCCGTCGATCTGAATGGCATGTTCTATTGCACGCGCAAAGCGATGCCGCTCATCAAGGCGGCCGGTGGCGGCAGCATCATCAACCTGTCATCTGCCGCCGGTCGCCTCGCCTTCCCAATGCGCACGCCTTACGCGGCGGCCAAGTGGGCCGTGGTCGGCTTTACCGAGAGCCTGGCGGTGGAAGCAGGGGCGGACAAGGTGCGCGTCAACTGCATCCAGCCGGGCATCGTCGAGGGCGAGCGCATCGAGCGCGTGATCGCCGCCAAGGCGAGCGCGCGCGGCGTGCCGGCGGACGAGGTGCGAAGCGAGATGCTCGCCGGCGTGAGCATGCGCACGACCGTGAGCGCGCAGGACATCGCCGACATGGCGCTTTTTCTCGCCACCGAGCCGGGCCGCCACATCTCCGGCCAGGCGATCTCGGTCTGCGGCGGCACGCGCTACCTCGTCTGAGTCCGCGGCTTAGAATGGCCGCCTCCATGCTTCTTCCTCGCTAGGCCCTACACCCATGGCAGCAGCGCAAGGCAGAGTCATCATCACGTGCGCGGTGACCGGCTCGATTCATACGCCGACCATGTCGCCGCACCTACCGATTACGCCCGAGGAGATCGCGCAGGCGGCGATCGAAGCGGCGAAGGCCGGCGCGTCGATCGTGCACCTGCACGCGCGCGACCCGAAGGACGGCCGTCCGACGCAGGACCCGGAGCTCTTCCGCCAGTTCGCGCGCAGGATCAAGGCCGAGAGCGACGTGGTGATCAACTTCACCACCGGCGGCGCGCCGACCATGTCGATCGAGGAGCGACTGCAGCCGACCCTTAAACTGAAACCCGAAGTGGCGTCGCTCAACATGGGCTCGATGAACTTCGGCCTCTACGAGATGCTCGGGCGCTACAAGGAGTTCAAGCACGACTGGGAAAAACCTTACCTCGCGGGCTCCGACGACCGCATCTTCAAGAACACGTTCAAGGACATCGCCTACATCCTCGAGTCGTGCGCCGAGAACGACACGCGCTTCGAGATCGAGTGCTACGACATCGGCCATCTCTATGTCGCGGCCCATTTCGTCGACCGCCGGCTGCTCAAGCCGCCGCTCTTCATCCAGTCGGTGTTCGGCATCCGCGGCGGCATCGGCCCGCACCCGGAAGACGTCCTGCACATGAAGCGCACGGCCGACCGGCTTTTCGGCGATGCGTACCACTGGTCGGTCCTTGGCGCGGGGCGAAATCAGATGTTCATCGCCGCGATGTCAGCCGTGATGGGCGGGAACGTGCGCGTCGGGCTGGAGGACAGCCTTTGGCTCGGCCGCGGCCAGCTCGCGAAATCCAACGCCGAGCAAGTAAGCAAGGCGCGTCGCATGCTCGAAGAGCTCGGCCTCGCCGTGGCGACGCCAAACGACGCGCGCGACATGCTGAAGCTCAAGGGAGGAAGGAATGTGGCTTTTTAGGTTTTTGCTGGTCGCGCTCGTCGCGCTGCCGGCGGCGGCGCAGGAGTGGCCCACCCACGTCGTGAAGTTCGTATCGCCGTATCCGCCGGGCGGCTCGGTCGATCCGCTCGCGCGCATCCTGGCGGCGAAGCTGAGCGAGTCGCTCAAGCAGCAGTTCATCGTCGAGAACCGCACCGGCGCCTCCGGCGTGATCGGCACCGACTACGTCGCGAAAAGCGCGCCGGACGGCTACACCTTCGTCTTCATTTTCGACACGCACTCGGTGCACCAGGCGCTCAATCCGAATCTGCCGTTCGAGCCGGTGAAGGACTTCGCGCCGGTGATGATTGTCGGCACCGCGCCGATGGCAATCACGACCGCGCCGAGCAAGCCGTACAAGACCTTCGGCGACGTGCTCGCGGCGGCGAAGGCGAAGCCCGATACGATCAGCATGGGTAACGTCGGCAACGGCTCGCTCGCGCATCTCACCACCATCGTGCTTAACCAGGCGGCCGGCGTGCACTTCGTGCCGGTGCCCTATAAAGGCGGCGGACCACTCTCGACCGACCTCATGGGCGGACAGATCGATCTCGCCATGGCCTCCACCGCCGCGCAAGCGCAGCACGTGCGCAACGGCAAGATGCGCGCGCTGGCGCTCACCGGCGACAAGCGCTCGCACACGATGCCCGACGTGCCGACGCTCAAGGAACTCGGCATCGACGTGTCCGCGCACGCCTGGTGGGGCATCCTGGCGCCGGCGCGCACGCCGCGGCCGATCATAGACAAGTTCCATGCCGAGCTCGTGAAGGCGATCAAGCTTCCCGACGTCAACAGGACGCTGACCGATACGCTCGGCATGGACGTCGTCGCGCTCAGTCCGGAGGCGACGCAGAAATGGATCGTCGAGCAGATGGCGCGCTGGGGGAAGGTCGTGCGCGACAACAACATCCGCGCCGAGTGAATCGGTCGACTTGCTGAGCGCTCGCGCGCTCTCGCCCGGCGCGCCGCTGCAGATCCTCGACGCGCCGCTTCCGCGCCCGCAAAGCGGCCAGGTCCTCGTGCAGGTAAAGGCGTGCGGCGTATGCCGCACCGATCTCCACATCATGGACGGCGAGATACCGGCGTGCCGCTATCCGGTGACCCCGGGCCACGAGGTGGTCGGCATCGTGCACGAAGGCGGGACGCGCTTCGCCCGCGGCGCGCGCATCGGCATCCCGTGGCTGGCGTGGACCTGCGGCCAGTGCGAGTACTGCACGAGCGGGCGCGAGAACCTGTGCGAGCGCGCATGCTTCACCGGCTGCCATGTGGACGGCGGCTACGCCGAGTACGTCGTCGCGGATGAGCGCTATTGCCTTGCGCTTCCCGAACGCTACGGCGACGCCGAAGCTGCGCCGCTGCTCTGTGCCGGTCTCATCGGTTATCGCTGCTACGGCTTTGCCGGCGCTGCGCAGCGCATCGGCCTCTACGGATTCGGCGCGGCGGCGCACGTGCTTGCACAGGTCGCCCGCGCCGATGGTCGGCGGGTGTTCGCCTTCACACGGGGAGGAGACAGCGCCGGACAGCGGTTCGCGCTCGAGTGCGGCGCGCACTGGGCCGGCGGCGCCGACGAGATGCCGCCGCAGCCGCTCGACGCGGCGATCATCTTTGCGCCGGTCGGCGCTCTGGTGCCGCAGGCGCTGCGCGCCGTGAAGAAAGGCGGCCGCGTCATCTGCGGCGGCATTCACATGAGCGACATCCCGAGCTTTCCCTACGCGTGGCTCTGGGGCGAGCGCGAGATCGTCTCGGTCGCCAACCTCACGCGCGCGGATGGCGAGCGCTTCATGTCCGTGGCGGCGCGCCTCCCGATCCGGACCGCGGTGCGCACCTATCGGCTCGAGCAGGCGAACGAGGCGCTCGGTGACCTGCGCGCCGGCCGGCTCTCCGGCGCCGCGGTGCTCGTGCCGGGCGGCTAGGCGCCGATGGTCGGTGCGTAGTGCGAAACGAGGCCGAGGATGCCGACGATGATGAGGTACAAGGCGACGATGTAGTTGAGCAGCCGCGGCATGAAGAGAATAAGGATGCCGGCGATCAATGCGACGATCGGACCGATGGCAATGCCCATGATCATGGAAGTCTCCGGGAGTTGAGCGACTATCTTCAGCGCGCCCCGCACGGGGCGCAAGCGCGGGTCGCGGCATGACGCCGCGGCGGGCGAGCGCGCTTGCCCTGCTCGTGGCGGCGAATCTACTCTGGTCGGGCAACTGGGTCATCGGCCGCGCGGTGCGCGACGCGTTCGATCCGGTCGCGCTCAATTTCTGGCGCTGGCTCGTCGCCGCGCTCGTCATGGCGCCGTTCGGCGTGCACGAGGTGCTGCAAAAGCGCGCCCTCATCCGCCGCCATGCGGCGCTCTTTACGCTCCTCGCGCTGAGCGGCGTGGCGGCATTCCAGACCCTCGTCTACCTCGGGCTGCGTACGACGACCGCGATAAACGCCGTGCTCATCAACGCCGCGGGCCCGCTTTTCATGATCGGCTGCTCGTGGCTTCTCGAGCGCGACAAGCCCTCGCTGCGCCAGGTCACCGGCATGCTGGTCTCGTTTGTCGGCGTGCTGATCATCGTGTCGCGCGGCGACGCTCGGACGCTGATGCACCTCGAATTCCATCGCGGCGACCTCTGGATCATCGTCGCCATGCCGCTGTGGGGACTGTATTCCGTGCTGCTGAAGCGCGCGCCAGGGGAGCTGCGCGGCATCGGCTTCGCCTTCTCGATCGCCGCGCTCGGCGTCGCCATGCTGCTGCCGGTCTACCTGGTCGACACGCTGGCGTCGCCCATGCGATGGCTTACAGCCGCGCAAACCGCCGCGATCGCATACATCGCGGTGGGCGCTTCGGTGCTCGCCTTCCTCGCCTGGAACCGTGGCGTTGCGCTCGCCGGGGCCAATGCCGCCGGCTTCACGCTGCCGCTGCTGCCGGCGTTCGGCACGGCGCTCGCGATTCTGTTTCTCGGCGAGTCCTTCTACCTCTTCCACGCTGTGGCGTTCGTCGTGATCCTCGCCGGCGTGGTGCTCGCGACCTACCGCCCGGGCTGAAGTCTCAGAGCCAGCCGGCCCTGCGGAAGCGCCAGAAGAGGAACGCGTCGATCGCGACCATGATGCTCATGACAAGCGGGTAGCCGAAGGTCCATTTCAGCTCCGGCATATGCTCGAAGTTCATGCCGTAGATGCCGACGATCATGGTCGGGACGGCGACGAGCGCGCCGTAGGCGGCGAGCCGCTTGGTGATCTCCGTATCGCTGATCTGCACGAGCCCGAGATTCACCTGGATCGCGGTGGTGACGGTATCGCGTGCCGTATCGATCGATTGGTTGAGCCGCACGAGGTGGTCGTAGACGTCGCGGAAATACTCGCCGAGGCCGACGCAGACCTGCGGCACGCGGCCGCCGAAGAGCTTGCCCGAATACTCGAGCGTCGGGCCGGTGACGTGCTTGAGCTCGGTGAGCTTCTGCTTGACGTAATAGAGCGACTCGATGTTGGCGCGCGGGTTCTTCGCCGAGAAGAGCTGGTGCTCGATGCGCTCGAGCTCGGTTTCGAGCGCGTCGAGCACCGGAAAGTAACGGTCGACCACCGCATCCATGAGCGCATAGAGCACGTAGCCGGCGCCGTTGCGCAGAAGCTCGGGCTCCCGCTCCGCGCGCGCCCGCACGCCGAGAAAGCCCTGTTCGCTGTGCTGGCGCACCGAGAGCACGTAGTTGCGGCCGACGAAAATGTCGACCTCGCCGATCTTGAGCTCCTCGCCGACGACCTCGACGGTGTTCATCACCACGAAAAGGAGGTCGCCGTACTCCTCGATCTTCGCCCGTTGGTGGCCGTGGCGGGCATCCTCGACGGCGAGCGCGTGCAGGTCGAACTCCTCCTGCATCTCGGTGAGCTCGTCGTCGGTGGCGTCGCGCAGCGCCACCCAGACGAAGCAGCCCGGACGCTGCAGGTAGTTGCGGATGTCGCGCTTGTCGATGTCCGCGAGCTTGCGGCCTTCCTCGTAGGCCACGCAGTTGATCAGCATGAGCGGGGCGATGGTACTCCGATAGAATCGGCGTTCGAACGTCGAACTGAGCCTCTTATGCCGGACATCAGCCGCCGGGCCGCGAGCCTCGGCACCGAGAACGCCTTCGTCGTGCTTGCCGAAGTGAACGCGCTCGCGCGTGCGGGCAAGGACATCATCAGCTTCTGCATCGGCCAGCCGGATTTCCCGGCCCCCGAGAACGTGCAGGACGCCGCGATCCGGGCGATCCGCTCCGGCAAGCACGGCTACACGCCCTCGGCCGGTATCGACGAGCTGCGCGAGGCGGCCGCCCGGTATCTCGGCGCCATGCGCGGGGGCCTGCCGATCCGGGCGCAGGACGTCGTCGTCGGCGCGGGCGCGAAGCCCTTCATCGCTTACGCGATCCTCTCCACGACCGACTACGGCGCGGGGGACGAGGTGATCTACCCGAACCCCGGCTTCCCGATCTACGAGTCGCAGATCGCCGCCAACGGCGCGCAACCCGTGCCGATCCATCTGCACGAGAAGCGGGGCTTCTCCTTCGATCCGGACGAGCTGGCGCGGCTGCTGAACAAGCGGACCAAGCTTCTGATCCTCAACTATCCGCACAATCCGACCGGCGGGTGCCTGACGAAGGCCGAGCTCGAGCGCATCGCGGCGGTGCTGAAGGACCATCCGCAGGTCTGGGTCTACGCGGACGAGATCTATTCGCGCCTCGCCTACGTCGGCGAGTTCTTCTCGATCGCCCAGGTGCCCGGCATGTACGAGCGCACGATCATCTCCGACGGCGCTTCGAAAACCTGGGCGATGACGGGCTGGCGCATCGGTTTCACCTCGAATCCCGCCCTCGCGCCGGTCTTCACACGCTGGATCACTAACACGGAGTCCTGCGCCTCGCAGATCAGCCAGTGGGCCGCGGTCGAGGCGATCAACGGGCCGCAGGACGCAGCGCGCACGATGCGGGAGAGCTTCCTCGAGCGGCGCGACTTCATCGTCCGGCTGTTGAACCAGGTGCCCGGCGTGCAATGCCAGGTGCCGGGCGGGGCCTTCTACGTGTGGCCGAACGTCACCGAGGCCTGCCGCATGATCGGCGCCGCCGACTCGGAGGAATTCCGCAAGCGCCTGCTGGGCGAAGCCGGCGTCGCGGTGCTCGCCGACATCCATTTCGGCGCCCGCGTGCCGGGCGAAGGCCAGCATGTGCGCTTCTCGTACGCCGCGTCCACGCAGGCGATCGAGGCGGGCGTCGAGCGCATGGCCGACTTCATCCGGAAAAACACCCGCAAAGCCGCATGAACTGGCGGCCGAGCGTCACCGTCGCCGCGGTGATCGAGCGCGGCGGGCGCTTCCTTTTCGTGGAAGAGCGCATCGACGGCCGGCTCGTCCTCAACCAGCCGGCGGGCCATCTCGATCCAGGCGAGTCACTCGTCGCCGCGTGCCGGCGCGAGGTGCTCGAGGAGACGGCGCACGGCTTCGAGCCGCGCGCGCTCGTCGGCATCTACCGCTGGCACTACGCGGCCAAGGACGTGACGTTCCTGCGCTTCTGCTTCGCTGGCGAAGTCGGGGACGCCGACCTTGCCCGCGAGCTGGACAAGGCGATCGTGCGCCTGCATTGGCTGAGCGCCTCCGAGATCGAGGCGCGCCGCGCCCAGCATCGCTCGCCGCTCGTCGCAAAGTGCGTCGCCGATTTCCTCGCCGGCCGGCGCTACCCCCTCGACATCCTGTCGCCGGAGTTCGCATGAGGGTGGTCGTCGGCATGTCGGGCGGCGTCGATTCGTCCGTCGCCGCGCTCCTCCTCAAGCGCCAAGGCTATGACGTCGTGGGCCTCTTCATGAAGAACTGGGAGGACGACGACAGCGACGAGTACTGCTCCACGCGCGAGGATCTCGTCGACGCAGCGGCGGCGGCCGACGTGATCGGCATCGAGCTCGAGGCGGTGAACTTCAGCGCCGAGTACAAGGACAGGGTGTTCGCCGAATTCCTGCGCGAGTACGCCGCCGGGCGCACGCCCAACCCCGATGTGCTCTGCAACGCCGAGATCAAGTTCAAGGCGTTCCTCGACCATGCCATGCGCCTTGGGGCGAGCAAGATCGCCACGGGGCATTACGCGCGCCTCGAGAGCGCGGCTGGCCGGCACCGCCTGCTCCGCGGCAAAGACGCGGCCAAGGATCAGAGCTACTTTCTGCACCGCCTCACGCAGGAGCAGCTTGCGCGTGTCGTCTTCCCGGTCGGCGAACTCGAGAAGACGGAGGTGCGGCGCATCGCACTCGAAGCGGGACTGCCCAACCATGCCAAGAAGGACTCGACCGGCATCTGCTTCATCGGCGAGCGGCCGTTCCGCGAGTTTCTGAACCGCTACCTGCCGAAGGCGCCGGGGCCGATTGTGGACGACAACGGGCGGATGCTCGGTGAGCACATCGGGCTCGCGTTCTACACGATCGGACAGAGGAAAGGCATCGGCCTCGGCGGTGCCGGAGAACCCTGGTATGTAGCCGCCAAGGATCTGGCGGCGAACAAGCTCGTCGTCGTGCAGGGCCACGAGCATCCGCTGCTCCTCAAGCGCACGCTCGCCGCCGACGAAACGAGCTGGGTCGCGGGCGAGCCGCCGGTGGAGAAATCGCAGCACACGGCCAAGACGCGTTATCGGCAGGCGGACGCGCCCTGTACGCTGGCGCGCGTGCTCGAGAGCGAAATTCGCGTGGATTTCGGCGCTCCGCAGTGGGCGGTGACACCCGGGCAGTCGGTCGTGCTCTACGACGGCGATGCCTGCCTCGGCGGCGGGGTGATTACTTAGGCGCCTGGGGCACCGTGTCGGCGAACGCCGCGCGCTCCATGAGCTTCCGGTAGTGCTGGGCAAGGCTCGCATACTGCGCGTGCCAATCCACTTCCCCAGGCTTGCGGAAGTCGAGCCAGCCGACGCAGCAGCCAAGCGCGATGTCGGCGAGCGAATAGCGCTCACCGTGGCACCAGGCGCGCTCGGCCAGATCCTTGGCCATGAGCGCCATGCCGCGGTGCATGCGTGCGAGCTGCTTGTCGCTCCAGGCCTTGCTGCGCTCATGCTTCGGGCGCTGCGCCTCGTAGCGCACGAGGAGCCCGGCGTCCAACACGCCGTCGGCGAGCGCCTCCCAGCGGCGCACCGTCACGCGGTCGCGCGTCTCTTCCGGAATGAGGCGGCTGATCGGCGAGCGTGCGTCGAGGAACTCGGCGATGACGCGCGAGTCGTAGAGCGCGGTGCCGTCGTCGAGCACGAGCGTCGGCACCTTGCCGAGCGGATTGTGCGTATTCGCGGCGTTGTCGATCGGCTGCACGTCGACGAGCTCGAGCTCGCAGTCGATCTTCTTCTCGACGAGCACGACGCGCACCTTGCGCGTGTAGGGACTGGCGAGCGAGCCGAGGAGCTTCATGTGGGGCGGGCGATTATAGCGGTCGTGCGGCGCCGCAGTTCAGGCAGCACCTCGCGCTCGAACCAGGGATGGCGCCGCCGCCAGGCGAGGTTGCGCCACGACGGATGCGGCAAGGGGAAGTATTCCGGCAGGTATTCGCCAAAGGCGCGCACCGTGTCGGTGAGCGAAGTCTTGCGCCGCGCGCCGAGGTAGTACTTCTGTGCGTAGGAGCCCACGAGCAGCGTGAGCTGGACGCGCGGCAGCGCGGCGCGGAACTTCGGCTGCCAGCGCGGCGCGCACTGCGGCGCGGGCGGCAGATCGGCGCCTTCGACGGTCCCGGGATAGCAAAGACCGACCGGGACGATGGCAATGCGCGAGGTGTCATAGAAGGTCTCGCGGTCCATCGCCAGCCAGCCGCGCAGCACGTCGCCCGACGGATCGTTCCACGGAATGCCGCTCTCGTGCACGCGGCGGCCGGGTGCCTGCCCGACGATGAGGAGCCGCGCGCGCGCGCCGACGCGAAATACGGGATTGGGCTTGAGCGCGCCGCGACACAGGCGGCAGGCGCGCGCCTTCACGCTCACTTCGCGAAGCGAAATTCGCATGACCCGTATAATAGAGGCCCATGCCATCGCCGCTCGCCGCGCTGTCGCCGCTCGACGGCCGGTATGCCAGGACCCTCGATCCCCTGCGGGTCTATTTCAGCGAGCAGGCGCTCATCGGCTACCGCATCCGCATCGAGCTCGAGTGGCTCGGCGCGCTCGCCCAGGAGCGCGCGATCCGCGAGATGAAGCCCTTCTCGCCGCGCACGCAGGGGGCGCTGCGCAAGCTGGTCAAGGACTTCACGGAACGCGACGCCGAGCACATCAAGAACATCGAGGCGCAGACCAACCACGATGTCAAGGCGATCGAATACTGGTTGCGCTCGAAGCTCGGCACGAACAAGGAGGCGCAGGCCGCGCTCGAATTCGTGCACTTCGCCGCTACCTCGGAGGACATCAACAACCTATCGTACGCGCTCATGCTGCGCGAATCGCGCGAACGCGTGATGCTGCCGCGCCTCGATAGCCTCATCGCCTCGCTGCGCGCGCTTGCGCGGCGCCACGCCGCCGTGCCGATGCTCGCGCGCACCCACGGGCAGCCCGCGACCCCGACCACGCTCGGCAAGGAGATGGCGAACTTCGCGCATCGGCTCTCGCGCGCGCGCGAGCGCATCGCCGCGGTGCCGGTCTTCGGCAAGATGAACGGCGCGGTCGGCAACTACAACGCGCATCTGGTCGCCTATCCGGATTTCGACTGGGAGCGCTTCGCGCGGCGCTTCGTCGAGCGCCTAGGCCTCGAATTCAACGCCTACACGACACAGATCGAGCCGCACGACTGGATCGCGGAGCTGCTCGACGCCTATGCGCGCGCCAACAGCATCCTCCTCGACCTGGACCGTGACCTCTGGGGATACGTCTCGCTCGGCTATTTCGCGCAGAAGGTGAAGGCGGGCGAGGTCGGCTCCTCGACCATGCCGCACAAGGTGAACCCGATCGACTTCGAGAACTCCGAGGGCAATATCGGCATCGCGAATGCGCTCCTGCGCCATCTCGCCGACAAGCTGCCCGTGTCGCGCTGGCAGCGCGACCTTTCGGACTCGACCGCGAGCCGCAACATCGGCACGGCGCTCGGGCACACGCTTCTCGCGTACGCGGCGGCCGAGCGCGGTCTCGGCAAGTTGCAGGTCGATGCGCGCCGTCTCGCGGCGGACCTCGAGGCCAACTGGGAGGTGCTCGCCGAAGCCGTGCAGCAGGTGATGCGCCGGCACGGCGTCGCCGATGCCTATGAGAAGCTGAAGGCGCTGACGCGCGGCAAGCGCCTCGAGCGGCGCTCGCTCGCCGAGTTCGTAAAGTCGCTGCCCATCCCAGCCGACGCCAAAAGGCGCCTGCTCGCCTTGACGCCTGCGCGCTACACCGGGCTCGCGGCAGAACTCGCCCGACGCGTTTGAGACTCGGAGCTTGTCTCCTCGCCGGCGCCGCGGCCTGCGCCGGCGCCCAGGAGATGGTCACAGTGCCAAGCCGCCCGGGCGTCACGCAAGCGTTCGTGATCGCGGACATGGGCGGCCGCGCGCCGCAGGCGGTGGCAGTGCTCTACGTCGGCGGCGGCGGCACGATCCGGTTGCGAAGGGAAGACGGGCAGGTCAAGTTCGGCGCCCGCAATTTCTTGCCCCGCTCGCGCGATGAATTCGCTCGCAACGGCATCGTGCCGGTGATCATGGACGCGCCGTCTGATCGCGAGGAGTTATCTGAGCAGTACCGCAGGGGCGAAGAGCAGGCCGCCGACGCACGCGCGGCGATCACCGAGCTGAGGAAACGCTACCCCGGATTACCGGTCTACATCGTTGGCACGAGCCGTGGCACGCTTTCGGCGGCCTACCTGGGGCGCGCGCTCGGTGACGAGATTGCCGGCGTGGTGCTGACCTCCACGGTTTTCATTGCGCCGCCGCGCCGCGCCGCGCTTTCGCTGCAAGGTTTCGACTATGCAAGCATCAAGGCGCCTTTGCTTCTCGTTCATCACCGCGACGATTCGTGTAGCGTGACGCCGTATTGGGCAGCCGCCCGCGTTGGCGAGCGCTATCCGCTCGTCTCCGTGCGAGGTGGCAAACCCGCCGACTCGCCGGCCTGCGAGCCCCTTGCCCCGCATGGCTTTTACGGCAAGGAGGCCGAGACCGTCGACGCCATCGCCGCCTGGATGCTGAAGCGGCCTTTCACAAAGGACATCAACTAAGAAATGATCTACGCGGCGACGATCTTCCTTTCGTCGTTCCTGCTCTTCCTCGTGCAGCCGCTCATCGCGCGGCTGATCCTGCCCTGGTTCGGGGGCAGCGCGGCGGTATGGACGACCTGCATGCTTTTTTTCCAGGTGCTGCTGCTCGCCGGCTATGCGTACGCGCACGGCGTGGCGCGCCGGCGCTATGAGCCGCTGATCCACACGGTGCTCCTCGCCGCGGCGCTCGCCACGCTGCCGATCATGCCGGCGGACACCTGGAAGCCGGCCGGGTCCGACGAGCCGATCACGCGCATCCTGGTGCTCCTGGGCGCGACCGTCGGGCTTCCGTATTTCCTGTTGTCCTCGACGAGCCCGCTCGTGCAGGCCTGGTTCGCACGCGCGCGGCCGCAGGACAATCCCTACCGGCTTTTCGCGCTGTCCAATTTCGCCTCGCTGCTCGCGCTCCTCGGGTATCCGCTCGTCGTCGAGCCCTACCTTACCGGCCATCAGCAGGTCAGCGCGTGGTCATGGCTCTTCGCCGTGTTCGCCATGCTTTGCGCGGCGCTCGCCTGGCGCACGCCGCGTGCTGCGCCGAGCGCCGAACGCGCGCAAGCGGCGCCGCTCGCCAAGGGCGATGTCGCCTGGTGGCTCGCCCTCTCGGCGACCGGGTCGGTGATACTGCTGGCGGTCACGAACCATCTCACGCAGAACGTCGCGTCCGTGCCGCTCCTGTGGCTCGTGCCGCTGACGCTCTACCTCGGCACCTTCATCCTCGCCTTCGAGGGCGGCGGCTGGTACCAGCCGCGCTTCCTGTGGCCACTCCTGCTCGTCGCGCTGATGGCCATGGCCTGGCTCCTCGTCGATACGCAGTACCACTACAATCTGGCGCTGCAGCTCGGCGTCTTCCTGCCGGGAATGTTCATCGGCTGCCTTTTCTGCCATGGCGAGCTCTACCGCTCGCGGCCGCAGCCACGCCACCTGACGGCCTTCTATCTCACCGTGTCGGCGGGCGGCGCGCTGGGCGGGCTCTTCGTCGCCGTCTTGGCGCCCCTCATCTTCACGGGCTACTTCGAGCTCGGCGTCGGGCTCGGCGCGCTCGCCCTGCTCGCCGTGCTGCGTTTCGTAGCGCTCGGGCGCATCGCCTATGCGCTCAGCCTGCTCGTGCTGCTCGGCGTGGGCGCCTGCGCGACCTACGACGGCTTTCGCCAGCAGCGCGATGTGCTCGTCGCCAAGCGCAGCTTCTACGGCGTCCTGCGGGTCAAGGAGTACGGCGTGGCAGGCGACGACTCGCACCTGCGGCGCCTGGTGCACGGCACGATCATGCATGGCGAGCAGTACCTGAGCGACCGCATGCGCCACACGCCGACGAGCTACTACACGGAAAGCTCCGGCATCGCGGCGGCCATCTATTCCAAGCAGGAGCACCCCGTGCGCGTCGGCGTCATCGGCCTGGGCACCGGAACGATCGCGGCCTACGGACGTACGGGTGATGTCTATCGCTTCTACGACATCGACGCGAACGTCGTGCAGATCGCGCGCACCGACTTTACCTTCCTCTCAGACAGCGCGGCGCGCGTCGAGATCGCGCTCGGCGATGCGCGCCTCACGCTCGAGCGCGAGCCGCCGCAGGGTTTCGATGTCCTCGCGGTCGACGCCTTCTCGAGCGATGCCATCCCGGTGCATCTCATCACGCGCGAGGCGCTGCAGACCTATCTGCGGCACATGAAGCCCGACGGCATCGTTGCCTTCCATGTCTCGAACCGCTTCCTCGACCTGATTCCCGTCGTCGCCCGGCTGGCGAAGGAGCTCGACGTGCACGCGGCGCTCATCTCCGACGATCCCGCGGACGACGAAGACAACGTGCTCAAGTCGAGAAGCGACTGGGTGCTCGTCTCGCGCGATGCGGGCGCGCTCAAGGCGCCGGCGATCGTCGAGGCGGGTGCCGAACCTGCCAAAGACCACCCGGGCTGGCGCACCTGGACCGACGACTACTCGAACCTCGTGCAGATTCTCAAGTAGCGCGATTTGCGCGGAGGCTCTCGTTCAGGCAGAGTCGCGCGTCGTCATAACAACCAAAAAAGGGGAACGACATGACGGAAGCCGATCGCATCAAATACCTTCGCATCGCGCTGGTGGCCGTAGGGGTCGTGTTCATCTTCGGCATCTGGACGCTCGGGCGGGTCTGGCCGTCGGGATGGGCCTGGCACGCGGAAGGCCGGTCCGAGTACTACGAGATGATCCTCGCCCTCTATGCCACGCTGGGCGTTTTCCTGATCATCGCCGCGCGCGACCCGGTGGCGCATGCCAGCCTCATCTGGTTCACCGTCTGGTCGAGCGTGGCTCATGCCGCCGTCATGGCGCTGCAATCGCTCTCCAACCCGCACCACGCCGGCCATCTGTGGGGCGATGTCCCGGCGCTGATCGTGGTGGCAGCGGTTCTTGCGGCCTTGATGCCGCGCCGGGCAACGACGAGCGCCGTGGCGGCCTAGACTACCGCGCCTTCGTGCTCGTCGCGCCGGCCCTTGCGCGCCGGCTTGATGAACTGCTCGCGCTTCGCGCCGAGCCACATGACGATCGGGCTCGCGACGAGCACGGAGGAATAGATGCCGAAGAGGATGCCGATGGTGAGGGCGAGGGCGAAGTAATGCAGCGCCTGGCCCCCGAAAATGAGCATGGTGGTGACCATCATCTGCGTGCAGCCGTGCGTGATGATGGTGCGCGAAATGACGCCGGTGATTGAGCTGTCGATGACCTCCGGTGTGGAGGCCTTGCGCATCTTGCGGAAGTTCTCGCGCACCCGGTCGAAGACCACCACCGACTCGTTCACCGAGTAGCCGAGCACCGCGAGCACGGCGGCGAGCACCGGGAGCGAGAACTCCCACTGGAAGAAGGCGAAGAAGCCGAGGATGATCACCACGTCGTGCAGGTTGGCGATGATCGCCGCCAGGCCGAAGCGCCACTCGAAGCGCAGCCACAGGTAGAGCACGATGCCCACCGCGGTGACGAGGAGCGCGAGCGCGCCGTATTCCGCGAGCTCGCGTCCCACCTGCGGGCCGACGAACTCGACGCGCCGCAGCTCCGCGTTCGGATTTTCCTGCTTCAGCACGCCGAGCACCTTCTGCGCGAGCTCGGAGGTCGATTCGTTCTTCTCGAGGTGCAGTCGCAGCAGCACTTCGCGCGACGAGCCGAAGTTCTGCACCTCCGCCTTGTAGCCGGCGCGCTCGAGCGCGCTGCGGATCCCCTCGACGTTGGCGGGCTCGCGGTAGCCGACCTCGACCAGCGTGCCGCCGGTGAACTCGATCGAGTAATTGAGCCCGCGGTGCACGAGGAAGAACACCGCGGCGATGAACGTGATCAGCGATATGACGTTGAAGATCAACGCATAGCGCATGAACGGGATCGTGCGGCGGATCTTGAAGAATTCCATCTAGGCTATTTCCACGCCGTGTCGCCGATGCGCAGCCGCTGCACGCGGCGGCGATGGCCGTAGGTGAGGTTGACCACGGCGCGCGACACCGTCACCGCGGAGAACATCGAGGTGAGGATGCCGAGGACGTGCACGACGGCAAAGCCGCGCACCGGCCCCTGCCCGAAGATGAGGAGCGCGAGGCCCGCGATCAGCGTCGTGACGTTCGAGTCGAGGATCGTGTTCCAGGCGCGTTCATAGCCCGCGGCGATCGCCGCCTGCGGCGTCGCACCGCCGCGCAGCTCCTCCCGGATGCGTTCGTTGATGAGGACGTTGGCGTCGATCGCCATGCCGAGCGTGAGCGCGATGGCGGCGATGCCGGGCAGGGTAAGCGTCGCCTGCAGGAGCGAGAGCAGCGCGATCAATAGAAGCAGGTTCACCGCGAGCGCAAGCGACGAGATCAGCCCGAAGACGACGTAGTAGAGGGACATGAACACGACGATGGCGCTGAAGCCCCAGAGCGTCGCGTGGAAGCCCTTCGAGATGTTGTCGCGCCCGAGGCTCGGGCCGACGGTGCGCTCCTCGATGATTTCCATCGGCGCGGCGAGCGCGCCGGCGCGGATGAGGAGCGCGAGATCGCGCGTCTCCTGCGGCGTGAAGGCGCCGGTGATCTGGAAGCGGCTGCCGAACTCGCTCTGGATGGTGGCCACCGAGATCGCTTCGCCCTTGCCCTTCTCGAAGAGGATGATCGCCATCAGGTGCTTCACGTTCTCGCGCGTCACCTGGCGCATGGTGCGGCCGGCGGCGTCATCGAGCTCGACCGCGACCGCGGGGCGCTGGTCCTGGTCGAAGGTCGCCGAGGCGCCGATGAAATGCTCGCCCGTCACGTAGACCTGCTTCTTGACCGGGATCTGGGCGATCGTGCCGTCGCGCCGGCGCTCCGGGAACCGGTCGTCGCCGAAGCTCGAGCCGCCGCGCATGGCGTCCTCATCGACAAGGCGCACTTCGAGCGTCGCCGTGCGTCCGAGGATCTCCTTCGCGCGCGCCGTATCCTGCACGCCGGGGAGCTGCACGACGATGCGATCGGCGCCCTGCTGCTGGATGACGGGCTCGGCAACGCCGAGCTCGTTCACGCGCTTGCTGAGCGTGAGCATGTTCTGCTGCAGCGCCGTTTCCTGCACGCGTTTCTGGAATTCGGGCTTCACCGTGCACACGAGCTGCAGGTCCTGGCCGTCGTCGCGCTCGGCGACGTTGAGGTCGGGAACGCTGTTGAGAATGTAGGCGCGCGCCTGCTCGCGCACCGCCGCATCGCGAAACCGGATGCGGATCGTCTGGCCATCGCGCGTGATACCGCCGTAGCGGATGCTTTTCTCGCGCAGCTGTCCGCGCAGCTCCGCGGCCAAGCTCTCGACGCGCGTGGTGATCGCCGCCGCGGTGTCCACCTGCAGCAGGAAATGCACCCCGCCGCGCAGATCGAGCCCCAAGTACATCGGTAGCGCGTGGATCGCGGTGAGCCAGGTAGGCGAGGCGGAAAGCAAGTTGAGCGCCACCGAGTAGCCGCGATCGTTCGCGTCCGGATTGAGCGCGCGGTCGATCACGTCTTTCGCGCGCAGCTGGCTGTCCGTGTCGGCGAAGCGCACGCGCACGCCGGTGTCGTCCACGACGAGGCCGGTGGGCCGCAGGTTCGCCGCCTGCAGCGCCTGCTCGACGCGCGCGAGGACGCTCGAGTCGACCTTGACGGTCGACTTGGCGCTCGCCACCTGCACCGCCGGCGACTCGCCGAAGAAGTTGGGCAGCGTATACAGGAAGGCGGCGGCGATCACGAACGCGATCACCGCGTATTTCCAGGTCGGGAAGCGATTCACTGCAGCGTTTTGAGGGTTCCCTTGGGCAGCGGCACTTGCACCGCCGAGCGCTGCACCACGATCTCGGTGTTGGCCGCGATCTCGAGGGTGACGTACTGCTCGCCGAGCTTGCTGATCCGGCCTACGACGCCGCCCGCCGTCACGACCTCATCGCCCTTCTGCAGCGCCTCGATCATCGCCTTCTGCTCCTTCGCGCGCTTCATCTGCGGACGGATCATGATGAAGTACAGGATCACGAAGAGCACGATGATCGGCAGGAAGCTCATCAGGCCGGCATCGCCGCCGGCGGCGGCCTGGGCATAAGCGGGGGAGATGATCACTGCGGATCCTCTTTGGGGAACTGCGCGGCTTGCTCCGCGGAAAGCGCGGAATTATAGCGTGTTCGCTCCTCGAGCAGCCGCGCCGCGGTCGCGCCGAGCGTGCCCGCGTCGATCGCCTCGCGCAGCGTGCGCATCAGCTCCTGGTAGTAGTGCAGGTTGTGCAGTGTGTTCAGCCGCGCGCCGAGGATCTCGTTCGCCTTGTGCAGGTGGTGCAGGTAGGCGCGGCTGAAATGGCGGCAGGTGTAGCAGGCGCAGCGCTCATCGAGGGGCCGCGTGTCGTCGCGGTGGCGCGCGTTGCGGATCTTGAGGTCGCCCAAGCGCGTGAAGAGCCAGCCGTTACGGGCGTTGCGCGTCGGCAGCACGCAGTCGAACATGTCGATGCCGGCGCTCACCGCCTCGATCATGTCCTCGGGCGTTCCCATGCCCATCAGGTAGCGCGGGCAGGCCTGCGGCATGCGCGGCACGAGATGCGCGACGATGCGCGCGCGCTCCTGCTTCGGCTCACCGACGGACAGGCCACCGATCGCGTAGCCGTCGAAGCCGATCGCCTGCAGGCCGGCGAGCGACTCGTCGCGCAGCCGCTCGTACATGCCGCCCTGCACGATGCCGAAGAGCGCGTTCGATGAGCGGAAAGCCTGCTTGCAGCGCGCCGCCCAGCGCAGCGACAGGCGCATCGAGCTCGCCGCTTCCGCCTCGCTCGCGGGATAGGGCGTGCACTCGTCGAACACCATCGCGATGTCGGAGTCGAGGACCTCCTGTATGCGCATCGATTCTTCCGGCGTGAGGAAGAGCCGATCGCCGTTGATCGGCGAGGAGAACTCGACGCCCTCTTCGCCGATCCGGCGCAGCGCGCCGAGGCTGAACACCTGGAAGCCGCCCGAGTCCGTGAGGATCGGCGCCTCCCAGCCCATGAAGCGGTGCAGGCCGCCGTGCTTGGCGATGACGTCGAGCCCGGGGCGCAGCCACAAGTGGAAAGTGTTGCCGAGCACGATCTGCGCGCCGAGCGCACCAAGCTCCTGCGGTGACATGGCTTTCACCGTGCCGTAGGTGCCCACCGGCATGAAGGCCGGCGTGTCGACCCGGCCGTGTGCGAGCTCGAGCACGCCGCGCCGGGCGGCGCCGTCCGTGTGCGTGAGGACGAACCTCATCGCTCGATAAGCATGGCGTCGCCATACGAGAAGAAGCGATAGCGATGCTCGATCGCGTGTCGGTAGGCGCGCAGGATGTTCTCCTTGCCGGCGAACGCGCACACCAGCATGAGCAAGGTCGATTTCGGCAGGTGGAAGTTGGTGAGCAGGCGCTCGACCACCTGGAACTCATAGCCGGGATAGATGAAGAGGTCCGTCTCGCCGGACATTTCCCCGGTCGCCGCCGCAGCCTCGAGCGCGCGCAGCGACGTGGTGCCTACCGCGAGCACGCGCCGTGCGGCGATGGCCTGCAGCGTCTCGTCCGGGATGAGGTAGCGCTCGCGGTGCATGCGGTGCGCCTCGACATCGTCTACGCGCACGGGCTGGAATGTTCCGAAGCCGACGTGCAGCGTGAGCCTGGCAATGCGTGCGCCGCGCGCGCGCAGACGCTCGAGCATCGCGGCATCGAAATGCAGCCCTGCCGTCGGCGCAGCAACCGCGCCCGGGCGCGCCGCGTACACCGTCTGGTAGCGCTCCGCGTCGTTGCGCTCGGCCGCGTGCGTGATGTAGGGCGGAAGCGGCACGGTGCCATGGCGCTCGAGGACGTCCTGCACGTCGTCCGAGAAGCGCACGCGATAGAGCTCGCCCTCGCGCCCTTCGACCGTCGCGCGCACCTCCTCGATCCATACCTCGGTGCCTGCCTTGGGCGGGTGTGCGGCGCGCATCAGCGCGAGCGCGGCGCGCGGCTCGATGATGCGCTCGACGAACACCTCGACCTGCCCGCCGCTCGCCTTGCGGCCGAAGAGCCGGGCCTTGATGACGCGCGTGTCGTTCAGCACGACCGTGTCGCGCTCGTCGACGAGGCCGGGCAGGTCCTGGAAAACGAGGTCGCGCAAGCTGCCGTCCGGCTCGACATGCAGCAGCCGGCTCGCGGTTCGCTCGGGGGCCGGGTGCTGGGCGATGAGCTCGGTGGGCAACTCGTAATCGAACTCGGACACCCGCACGCGGCAATTATAATTTCTGCACTCGCGCAGGCCGGAATGGCGGAACCGGTAGACGCAGCGGACTCAAAATCCGCCGGTGGCAACACCATGAGAGTTCGAGTCTCTCTTCCGGCACCAGAAATCGACGGTAGAAAGGACCTTCCCTAGGGG
>Ga0075426_10000059_pt1 | contig 69744 bp, 53 predicted proteins | sample SoiMethybrSBSTD5_FD_75304 | JGI IMG/M metagenome (GOLD analysis project Ga0075426, IMG submission 75304) | Bulk soil microbial communities from a Populus tree surrounding site in Tennessee, USA - Soil MetaG P. TD hybrid SBSTD5 | ecosystem: Environmental > Terrestrial > Soil > Tree plantation... | reverse complement strand
CGGCGAGATCGAGCCCTCCCCAGAAGAGGTGCACCGGGCTCGACTTGCCGAGGAAACGTCCGCGAAAGGACTGGCAAACCGGCTCCACCCGGACCAGCACCTGCCAGAAGCGATGGGCCATCGCCGGGTCGTAGGCAGCGTGCGCGCGGTCGTCGGCGAACGGCGTCACCTCCGGCAGCTCGACCGGCACCGGCCAGATCTTGGCGCTGACGCCCAGGTCAGCGAGGACGCGCTCGTATTCAGCGTAGAAGTCGGCGACGCTCTGCGGCACGAGCCGCATGGCCTTCCGCTCGCCCTTGCTGGTGCGGAAGACGAGCTCGTGCGCGATGAAATCGAATTCGATCTCGAGCGCATGCCGGCCGCCGTAGGGCATGGCCGACGTGGTGAACCCGCGAGCGTTCACGTAGAAGGTTGCCTGCCACCAGTGGTTCACCATCGGCGCCAGCGCGAGGCGGGTCTTGCCGACGATCTGAGTCCAGAGGTGAAGGGTCTCGTAGGTCTCCCGCCAGGCCGCATAGGGAAGGGCGGGCCAGGCGCCTGCTTGTGTTTGCGTCTCCGGCTGCATCGAGCGTCCTCCTTCTTCCGCGCTCAGTATCGCACGCTGCACCAGACGGCGTCCTCCGGCGGGGACTCCGCCATCGCCCCTGGATGACAAGCGTCGGCAGGCAGGTCCCCGGCGGTGCAGAGGCGCCCGGGCGGAAGGGCAGGCAGGCCCCGAATTTGCACTCCGTGGACGACCAGGAGGTTCAAACCGATGAGCGCGAAACGGACCCTTGTTCTATCGATCCTCTTCGCCGCCGTGGTGTCCCTCTTCGGCGTGTCGGCACCTGCCCAGGCCGGCGTGCGCGTCGGCTTCGGCATCAGCGTGGGCCTTCCACCGCCACCGCTGCGCCATGAGGTCGTCGTCGTGCGTCCGGGCCCTGACTACTACTGGGTGCCCGGCTACTGGGACTGGCGGCCCGCCTACCGCGACTACACCTGGGTGGGAGGCTACTGGAGGCTACCGCCGCACCGTCATGCGGTGTGGGTGGCGCCCCGCTACTACACCCGGCACTTCTACCGTCATCATCACCACTACCGCCACTACTACTACCGCCGCGGCTACTGGCGCTAGCTAAGCCCGGCGATAAATCGCCGGGCTACAAGAGCAGCGCCCCATGAATGGGGCTTCAGACCCTTCTTGAAGCCGGCTTGCCCGGCGCTGCCCTTGTAGCCCCGGCATTCATGCCAGGGCGGGAGGCCGCCCCCCGGAACCGCCGCACGATCTCCCCCGCCGGCTCGATCGCGTGGATGCCGCTACGCTTTTGCCGGCTTGTAGGTAGTCCTTGTAGGAGAAGGATCCGGTGCCTGAGCGCTTGAGCTTCCAGACGGATTGGAGAGAGTAGATCATCCGCATCCAGTGCTTGGTCTTCCTGCCGCGGAGCATGAGGCGGCCGATGGGGCCGGCCTTGGTGCCGATCCTTTCGATGTGGGGCGTGCGGATGACGGAGACCGGGACGCCGGTCAGGCGCTCAGTCAGGACGATGTCGTTCTCCTCGGCGGCGAGGATGGCCTGCTTGTACTCCTCGGGGGCCGTGCACTCGGTGGTAGCGATGAAGCGGGTGCCCATCTGGACGGCGGCGTAGCCCATCTCCAGGGCGCGGACGAAGTCGGATTCGTCGCCAATGCCGCCGATCTAGGCCAGAGCCAGCCTCTTGTTCGGCCAGAGCCGGCCTTTTTCTTCTGTTCAGTCGCCGAAGATGTCGCGGAGCTGGCGGGCCTTCAAAACGCGCGGCCCCCATTCGAGGATCTGGTCGAAATCCGCCGCCCGCACCCGGTCGACGCTTGACGCGGCGAGCGCGCCGAACTTCTCCTCGAGCAGGCGCAGGAACAGCCGAGCCGCCCCCTCCTGCAGGCCCTCCCTGAAGCCCTTCTGATAGGCTTGGCCGCGGCCCTCTAGGCGGCCTCTGTCGAGGAGCACTTGGCTCCATTTCTCAGCTTGCTGTTCCATCTCAGAGACCTATCCGGTGCTTCAGCTTCAGCCCGAGGAGCATGAGCGGCCGATGAGGCCGGCCTTGGTGCCCAGTCCCGATATGGGGAGTGCTGATCACGGAGACCGGGACGCCGATGAGGCGCTCGCTCAGTCGCCGAAGACGTCGCGGAGCCGGCGGGCCTTCACAGCGCGCGTCCCCCATTCGAGGAGCTGATCCGCATCCGCCGCCCGTACCCGTTCCCGGCTCGGCGCGTCGAGCGTGCCGAACTTCTCCTCGAGCAGGCGCAGCAACAGCCTCGCCTCGCCCTCCTGACGGCCTCTGTCGAGGAGCACCCGGTTCCATCTCTCAACTTGCTGTTCCATCATGTTCTTGAAGTCCTCCAGTCCCAGGATCTCAGGAATTTCGTCCTCCGTCAGGCCTGTCCCCGGGAGGCGCACCACATTGAGCCAGACCGCGAAAGCGCGCCGCAGCCCATTGGCCGCCGGGTCATCCCCCAACCGTTCGACCAGCCGGGCGATTCCATGCTGCACGTCCGACGGATCGGCCGTCTTCTCCAGCCAGAACAGCACCGCCACCAGATTCTTCCGCTCCGCCAGATCCGCAAGCGGATAGCTTCCCTCATCCACCAGGCGGTACTTGAGACGGGGCCGGAACTGATCCGCCTCAGGATCGACCTCCTCGATCAGGTCGGCCAGATCCAGAGCCGGCCACCACAGCTCGTCTCCATTGTAAAGGATGATGGGGATCACCAGCGGCAACTTCCCGTCCGCGGTGAGCTTCCCTTCTTTGATGAGGCTCTGGTAGAAGAGGGCCTCATAGCCCATCATCCGGACGCCCATGAACCGGTCGACGGTCGACTGGAACTCCAGCAACAGGTAGATATAGACAGATCGGCCGTCGCGGAAGCGGAGCTTCCAGACCATGTCGTCCTCGCGGACCTTGAGGCTCTCGGCAACGTAGGTGGCGTTGACCCGCTCCAGCGTGCTGAAGTCGAGGGCGTCGACCCACTTCTCGGCAAAGAAGCCGCGGATGAGCTCCTCGACGAGGCGGGGCTCGGAGAACAGGAGGCGGTAGCTCCGATCGTGCAGTCCCATGGGCAGGGGAGGAATCTACCGCAAGTCTGCCGCTTTGGCCGCAGGTGCCTCCGCCGCCGCCCGGAACCGCCGCACGATCTCCCCCGCCGGCTCGATCGCGTGGATGCCGGCCACGCTCTTGCCGGCTTGCAGGTAGTCCTTGTAGGAGAAGGAGCCGGTGACAGAGCGCTTGAGCTTCCAGACGGACTGGAGGGAGTAGATCATCCGCATCCAGTGCTTGGTCTTGCGGCCGCGGAGCATGAGGCGGCCGATGGGGCCGGCCTTGGTGCCCATCCTCTCGATGTGGGGGGTGCGGATGACGGAGACGGAGACGCCGGTGAGGCGCTCGGTCAGGACGATGTCGGTCTCCTCGGCGGCGAGGATGGCCTGCTTGTACTCCTCGGGGGCGGTGCACTCGGTGGTGGCGATGAAGCGGGTGCCCATCTGGACGGCGGCATAGCCCATCTCCAGGGCGTGGACGAAGTCGGCTTCGTCGCCGATACCGCCGGCGCAGACGACGGGAACGCCCAGGTCCGCCGTTTCGGCCAACAGCGCCTCGGCGCTCTTCGGGCCGGCGTGGCCGCCGGCCCGGTCGTTCACCCCGATGAGGCCGTCCACCCCCGCCTCCAAGCCTTTGAGCGCCCACTTGCGCTCGGTGACGTCGTGGTAGACGAAGCCGCCCACGGCGTGCGCCTTCTCCACCACCCAGCGCGGATTGCCGAGCGAGGTGACGAAGAAGCGGATACCGCCCTCGATCGCCTGATCGACGTAGCGCTGCATGCGCTCCTGGTAGACCTTCGAGGAGCGCTCGACGATGACGTTCATCCCCACCGGCTTGGCGGTCAGGCGGCGGATGAGGGCGAGCCCGGCGCGGAATTCGTGGCGGTGGACGTAAACCAGCGACAGCGGCTGGATCACGCCGATGCCGCCGGCTTCCGACGCCGCGGCCACCAGCTCGGGGTTGCTGCACGGGTACATGGCGCCGCAAATGAGCGGCACCTCGATGCCGAGCTGGCGCGTGACGGCCGTTTCGATGGAAGTAGGGAGCAGGGACATAGGGAGATCGCGAGCGCGATTCTATCCCGGAGACTCCCGGAGACCGTCCTCCTTGCGTTGCGTTGCAGCGTTGTGATGCAATCTTGCATCGCAACGGAGGAGCCCGCCTTCTCGGATACGAGCCGAACCGCGGCAACCTGTATCGCGTCCAGCAGGAGCTGATGGCGGAGAAGCTGTTCGCCGTAGAGGCCCGCGGCGAGAGGACGATCCCCACGAAGTACCGGAAGCTGTGAGGCATGATCCTGGACTCGGGTGGCATGATCCTGGATTTGCGCGACCCAGACTCGATTTTGGGTGGCACGATCCTGAGTTTGCGCGGCCCAGACCGAGTTTTGAGTCACCCGATTCGAGTTTCGAGACACTCCATCCGAGATTTTGGTGTCGCAATCCGCGGTTGGAGTGTCACTATTCCCGGTTGGAGTGTCGCTATCCGCGGTTGGAGTGTCGCGATTCCCGGTTGGAGTGTCTCTATCCGCGGTTGGGGTGTCACTATTCCCGGTTGGGGTGTCTCGATCCGCGGTTGGAGTGTCGCTATCCGCGGTTGGGGTGTCGCTATTCCCGGTTGGAGTGACTCGATCCGAGATTCGGGTGTCTCAATCCTGAGCTCCAGTGTTCCGTCGCCTGGCCGGGCCCCTACTGCGCCACCGGCAGCACCAGCGTGCTGGGGTGCGCGGCGTCGTGGATCAGGGTGATGTGGGCGGTGCGGGCGTCCTTGCCCGACTCGTCGGCCACGACGCCCCCGGAGTTGTAGTTCTTCTCCTGGTACGGATCGTTGGGCGAGGCGATCACGAGACGCAGGCGGCTCCCCTTCTGGAGCCGGCGCGCGCACCAGGTGAAGCGGTTGAAGTCGTAGCGCAGCACCTCGCCGGGCTTGATCAGGGTCTCCTTTTCCAGCGATTCGCGGTAGCGGGCCCTGAGCCCATCGGCGGTCAGGAGGACGCTCGAGCCGTCCGCTCCGATCTCGTAGAGGATCGCCTGGAGGTCGGTGTCCGGCACGTCGAGGCTGAGCCAGACGGAGAGCTTGACGTTGCCGGCGAGGTCGACCGCCGCGGGCAGCGGCTCGCTGTGGTAGACGACGCCGTCGCCGGAGAGGCTCAGCGGGTAGGTCTGATCGACGAGGAAGGGCCTGTCGGTGGCCGGATCCTCTCGGTTCGCCAGCGGATCGTAGGTCCAGCGGTCGGGCTGGGCGGCCGCCTCCGGCGCCTTGTCCGTCAGGCGGCCGGACTGGAAGACGCTGTTCGCGTGGCCTTCGGAGGACAGGTAGAAGGTGCGCGAGCTGTTCGCCACGGTCTCCACGCTGTCGGCGTACCGCCACTCCTCGGCCCCCGCTCCGGGGAGATACCAGGCGACGTGCTTCTTGAGAAACGCCGGCGGCGGGCCGCCCTTGAGCGTCCAGTCGTACCAGGCCTTGTGCAGCCCATTCATGTCCAGGAGGCTCGCTTCGCCGAAAGTGAGCCCACCCACCTCCTTCGCCGGCGTCCGCGTGCCCGGGTGGTCCCAGGGGCCGATCACCAGGTAGTGCTTCTCCTTCGCGGCGGGATTGCCGTGGCGCATGTGGTCGCCGTACCAGGCGAGGGCCCCGCGCTGGTCGCCGTCGTAGATGCCGGTGATGGTGAGGATGGGGACGTTCATCGCCGCGAGCTGCTCCGGCGTCGCCGCCATGGCCTTCCAATAGGCGTCCGCCGTCGGGTGCGCGACCCAGGTCTGGAAGACGGTGCCGGTATTGCCCACGATGCGATCGAGCTCGCGGAAGGGGCGGTGGCCGGCGTACATCTCGCCGAACTTCTGGCGCCAGAACGCCGACTCGACGAACAGGTTGCGATTGCCGGTCAGGGTGCTCGTGTAGGTCAGCCACTGGATGTCGTAGGAGTCGAAGATGTTGCGGGACATCGGGAAGTCGACGGCCGGATAGGGCGAGGCGACGGGGGCGATGGTGGCCAGATGGGGCGGCGCCTCGCGGAGCGTCGTCCACTGGTCGTAGCCCGCATAGGAGCCTCCCCACATGGTGACCTTGCCGTTCGACCACGGCTGGCGGGCGAACCATTCCACGACGTCGTGGCCGTCGCGCCCTTCGTTCGTGAAGGGATCGAAGCGGCCGCCCGAGTTGCCCCGCCCGCGCACGTCGACGAGCGCGAAGACGTAGCCATGGCGAGCGAAGTAGAAGGCGCGCTCGTGGTAGGTGTCGGCCGTGTACGGAGTGAGAGTGAAGATGACCGGCAAGGGCTCTTTCTGGCCGCCGGGCCGATAGACCGTGGCGTTGAGCTCCACGCCGTCACGCAACGGGATCTTCACCCCGAGCGCGAGGTCAACGGGCGCTTCCTCGGCACGGCCGGCGCCCGGGCACAGGACGGCGGCCAGGGTTGACAAGACGAAGGCGAAGAAGTGGAACGTGCGTCGGCACGGGATCGGCATCTCGAATCCTCCTTGCGAAGCTCAACGGATTCTAGCCGCGATCCTCCTCAGTCGTCCCCTCCCGTCCGCCCCCTCCCCCGTCCCCTCCCCCGTGCGACCCCCACACACCCACCCCGAACGGGAGAGGGGCGCCACCACCCTTTCCAGAAGGAGAAGACCCTGATCTGGATGAGCCTGTTGATTTCGGGCGGTGGCGCCCTCTCCCGCTCGGGGCGGTAGGGTGGCGGCACGCGCGGGGGAGGGTCGGGGAGGGGGCGGCCTGGGGAATTTTTTCCCGCCCTCTCGCTCTTGACCTTGACGAACGTGTGTATCCGGGAATCGCCATGAAGAAAATCCTCCTCGTCGTCGTCCTCCTCCCCCTGGTCGCCTCGTGCTCCACCGGGCGGGTCCAGTCCACTCATGACGCAGCGATTCTCGCGGCGCTGACCGCCGAGGTCCCCTCGCCCGCGGTGCCCACCGATCCGAACGCGGTGCTGCCGGTCGATCCCGAGATCACGACCGGGAAGCTGGACAACGGGCTGCGCTACTTCATCCGCCGGAACGGCGTGCCGGCAGACCGCGCCGAGATCTGGCTGGCGGTCGACGCCGGCTCGGTGCTCGAGGACGAGGACCAGCGGGGCCTCGCCCACTTCATCGAGCACATGGCCTTCAACGGCACCGAGCACTTCGCCAAGATGGAGCTGGTCAAATACCTCGAATCGATCGGCATGCGCTTCGGAGCCGACATCAACGCCTCGACCGGCTTCGACGAGACGGTCTACAGCCTGACGGTGCCCACCGACAAGCCGCAATATGTCGAGAAGGCGTTCGAGATGATGGAGGACTGGGGGCACGGCATCACGTTCGACCCCAAGGAGGTCGACGCCGAGCGCGGCGTGGTCATCGAGGAGTGGCGGCTCGGCCGCGGCGCCGATGCGCGCATGATGGACAAGCAGTTCCCCATCCTCTTTCAGGGCTCGCGCTACGCCGAGCGCCTGCCGATCGGCAGGAAGGACATCCTGGAGACCGCGACCCCTGACACCCTGAAGCGCTTCTACCACGACTGGTACCGGCCCGATCTCATGGCGGTCGTGGCGGTGGGCGACTTCGATCCCAAGCAGATCGAGACGCTGGTCCGGACGCACTTCAGCCACCTCGCCAACCCGCCGCACGAACGGCCGCGCGAGGTCTTCCCGCTGCCCGGCCACAAGGAGACCCTGGTCTCCGTCGCCACCGATCCCGAGGCGACGCAGACCACGGTGGGCATTTACGCCAAGCGGGCGGTGCGCTCCGAGGACAAGGTGGGCGACTACCGGCGGAGCATCGTGGAGGGGCTCTACCACAACATGCTGAACGCGCGCCTCGAGGAGCTCTCCCGGCGGCCCGATCCGCCGTTCCTGGTCGGCGGCTCGAGCTCGGGCGGCTTCGTGCGCTCCGCGGAGGTCACCACCCAGATGGTGGGAGTGCGCGACGGCGGCATCGAGCGGGGCCTGACCGCCCTTCTCACCGAGGTCGAGCGCGTGCACCGCCACGGCTTCACCCCCACCGAGCTCGAGCGGGCGAAGAAGGACTGGCTCCTGCAATACGAGAAGGCGGCCCGCGAGCGCCGGGTGACGCAGTCGTCGACTTTTGCGGCGGAGTTCGTGCGCGCCTTCACGGTGGGCGAGCCGGTGCCGGGGATCCGCGCCGAGCTCGAGCTGAACCGCCGCTTCGTGCCGGACATCCGGCTCGACGAGGTCAACGCGCTGGCCGCCGACTGGCTGGCGGACAGCAACCGGGTGATCCTGGTGAACGCGCCGGCCAAGCCGGCGACCCCGCCGCCCACCAAGGAATCCATCCTCGCTGTCTTCCGCGCCGTGGAGGCGAGCGACATCCCGGCCTACGAGGACCGTGTGGCGGCCGGACCGTTGGTGCCGACGACGCCGAAGGCAGGGACGATCGTCTCCGAGACCAAGGTGTCCGAGGTGGGCGTGACGGAGTGGAGGCTCTCGAACGGCGCCCTCGTGGTGATGAAGCCCACCAGCAGCCAGCGCGACGAGATCCTCCTCACCGCCTTCGGTCCGGGCGGCCACTCCCTGGCCTCGGACAAGGACTTCCCGTCGGCCCTGTTCGCCGCTCCGGTCCTCCACGAAGGCGGCCTGGGAGGCTACGACCGCGTCACGCTCGACAAGACCCTGGCGGGGACCGAGGTCAAGGTCGAGCCGTTCATCCATCAGCTCGAGCAGGGGGTCGAGGCGACCGCCGCGAGCAAGGAGGCCGAGCGCCTCTTCCAGCTCGTCTACCTGACGTTCACCGCGCCGCGCAAGGACCCCGACGCCTTCACCTCGGTGAAGAGCCACCTCAAGGCCGCGGTGGAAAACCGCCTGGCGCAGCCGGAGCAGGCCTTCGAGGACAAGATGATGCAGGCGATGACCCAGGGCAACCCGCGCTTCCAGCCGGTCACTCCGGACTGGGTGGATCGCGTGGACCTGGACACCGCCTACCGCTTCTACCAGGAGCGCTTCGCAGACGCCGGCGACTTCACCTTCGTGCTGGTGGGCAACTTTTCCCCGGCATCGATCAAGCCGCTCGTCCTCACCTGGCTGGGCGGCCTGCCGGCGCAGAGCCGCCACGAGACCTGGCGCGACCTGGGCGTGCGGCCGCCGGGAGGCATCGTGAAGGTGGAAGTGAAGCGCGGCCTGGAGCCCAAGAGCGAAGTGCGGATCGTGTTCTCGGGCAGCACCGATTTCACGCGCGAGAACCGGCACGACCTGACGGCCCTGGCAGGCGTCCTGGAGACCCGCCTGCGCGAAGTCCTGCGCGAGGACATGGGCGCCGTGTACGGCGTCTCGGTGAGCTCCGACCTCGACAAGCGGCCCCAGCCGAGCTACCGCCTCAACATCGACTTCGCCTGCGCTCCCGAGAAGGTGGATCCGCTGGTGCAGGCCACCTTCGGAGAAATCGAGTCGATCCAGAAGAACGGCGTGACCGCGGTCTACGTGACCCAGATCAGGGAGCAGGAGCGCCGCGAGCGGGAGCTCGACCTGACCGACAACAATTTCTGGCTCTCCGCCATCGAGCTCTATCTGACCGAGGGGCTGAGCCTGAAGGACCTCCCCCGCTACGACCAGCTCATCGCCCGCGTCACCTCGGACAACATCCGCGACACGGCCCGCAAGTACCTCGACACCAAGCGCTATGTGCTCGGCGTGCTGCTCCCGGAGAGAGCGGCGGAGTCGGTGGGCGGAGGGAAGTAGGGTCTACACCGGCTTGGCGGTCCCCTTGGCGATCGCCTGGTCGACCAGCGCCTGGAGCTGCCGTTCTGCCTCCTGGGTCGCCTGCTGCGCCTGGCGCCCCAGGTCCTCCTGCTGGTGGGCGAGGCTCTGCTGCTGCTGCTCGATGCCGTTCCGCTGATTGGCGAGCTGCTCCTGTGGCTGTTGGAGCCTCTCCTGTTCCATCTCCAGGCTCTTCATCTCCTCTTCGACGGGCTCCGCATCCTCACCCTGCTCCAAAAGGCTCGCCTGCTCGGCCGCGAGCTGGTTCATGCGGACGCCGAAGTCCTCCTGGACCTCCCCCTGCCGCTGCTGCTGGGCGGTGATGCCGGCCAGCTTGGCGGCCAGCTTCGCCTGCTGCTCGTTCAAGGCCGCCTGCTGTTCCCCGAGCTTCATCGGCGTCTCGAACAGGGCCTGGAGCTGGCGCAGGAGAGCGGTATCCCGGACCACGTACTCCTTGCCGCGGAGTTGGAACCAGAAGAGCTGCTCCTGCGCAGCCGAGCGCAATGCCCCGGCCCTGTGGAGATCGCGGGAGCTGCCGTTGACCAGCGTCACGTCGTGGTCGAGGAAGAGGACGTAGGCGCCGCCGCCGTCGAGGCCAGGCCAGCGCGGGGCCTCCGCGGCGGCCGGCGGCGTCTGCGGCGCTGAGGGAGTTGGGAGCGTCAGGAGCAGGAGGCCGACGAGAGCGGTGAGCGCGAGCGGGGTCCGGAACATCTGCAGTCTCCTCTGGGCCCCCCTATTGAAACACAAAGGACGGCGTCCGCGAGGGCGCCGTCCTTGCAACGTCCGCTTACTTCACCTCTTGGGCGGTCCCGTTGGCGACCGCCTTGTCGGTGAGCGCCTTGAGCTGCTGCTCGGCCCGGCGCCCCAGCTCCTCCTGCTGCCGGCCCAGCTCTTCCTGCTGCCGGCCGAGGGCCTCCTGCTGGCGGCCGAGCTCTTCCTGCTGGCGCCCGAGGTCCTCCTGCGGCTTCTCGTGCTCCTGCATCTTCTTCTCGAGCTCCCGCATCTGTGCCTCGACGGCGTCCGTGCTCTTCCCCTCGCTGGCCAGGCGGCCCAGCTCGGCGCCCAGCTTGCCCAGTTGCGCACCCAGCTCGCCCAGCGAGGCGCCCTGTTCCCCCTGCTTGGCGCCGAGGGCTGCCTGCTGGCTGCCGAGCTTCCCCTGTTTCTCGCCCAGCGCGCCCTGCTGCTCTCCCAGCTTCTGCTGGGGCTCGAAAAGGTCCTTGACCTGCTTCAGGGTGGCGGCGTCATGGATGACGTATTCCTTGCCTCCGCGCTGGAACCAGAAGAGCTCCTCGTCGTCGCTCTTGCGCAGCTTTCTCGCCTTCGCGATGTCCCAGGTCGAGCCGCTCATGACCGTGTTCTTGCCCTTCAACAGGAGGACATACGAATCGCCATCGCCGACGTGGTACCGGAACCCGTGCGAGGCGCGAGGCGGCGCTGGAGGGGCCGGGGGGACCGGGGGCACGGGCGGCACCGGAGGGACTGCGTGGCCGCTGTGCTGGGCGACCCGAACAGGGGGCAGAGGAGCCGTTGACGCCACAGGCGGGACCGGCGGGATGTCAGCGGGCGGTGCTACGGCAGGCGGGGACGGAGGGGTCGGCGCCTCCTGCGCGGTGATGGTGAAGGGGATGAGGCCGGCGACGGCGGCGAGGGCGACGAGCGCCCACCAGCCGCGGTGCGGGCGCTTCTTGTGGGAAGCGGTCTGGAGCATCTGCATTCTCCTTTTCAGGATCAGGAACGAGGGCGCGGCACCCGCGGCGGCAAGCCTGGGGATCCGGGGGGCCACGCCCAGTCGCAACAGGAGGCGTCCATAGATCTCGGGCGCCGGATCGAGCACACGAAGAACTTCCGCGTCACAGGCGGCCTCGCGGGCCAGGGCGTACTCCCGGGCGGCGAGGAGCGCCAGAGGGTGGAAGAAGAAGAGCCGCTGCGCCAGCGCCGGCACCCAGCCCAGCCACAGGTCGCCGCGGCGCACATGGAGCAGCTCATGGCACAGGGTCATGGCCATTTCGGACCGCGACAGGCGCGCCGGAGCCGTCGCCGGTAAGAGCACCACTGGCCGCAGCAGACCGAGGACCTGCGGCGTCGCGATCTCCCCTGACAGCCGCAGCCGGGTGGCGCCGGACGCCCCGAGCCGGGTGCGCAGCTCGCCGAAGAGAGCGGCGAGCCAGGGCTCGTCCACCGGCACGGAGCGGCGCACCAATCGCCGGGCTTGACGGTGCTGGCGGACGGTCATGCCGAGAAGGAGAAGGACGCCGATCCCCCAGGCCAGAAGGACCGCGGCCTCCCAGGACCTCACCCCCGTCCCCAGGGCGTTGCCCTGGGCTAAGGCAACCCGGGCCTGCGGCCCTTCCCCCTGCCAAGAAAAGGCTTCTTGTCTCCCCCCTCTCCCGGTGGCAGGGGGGGCGATGGGAGAGGGGGGCCGGGGGGGTGAGGCCGCCGGCAGCCAGGCCAGCCGCACCGGCTCCGCCCAGGCGAGCCCCACGACGAGCCGCGCGCAGGCCAGCAGCCACAGACCGCAGCGCACGGAGGCCGGCAGGCGGGGAGCCAGGCGGCAGACGATCCAGACGACGGCGATGACCAGCGCGCCCTGGAGGGAGGCCCGCAGCAGCGGACCCAGGATCGCAGGAGCGAGGGCTTCCATCTCAGTCCTCCTTCCGCCTGGACTTGAGGCGGGCCACCAGCTCCTCGAGCTCGGCCAGCTCGGTGTCTGAGACATCGGAGACCTCCGCGGACTCCGTCAGATAGGCCACGAACGGCGACACCGACCCCGACAAGGTCTTCTCGACGAAGCTCTGCACCGCGCCGCGCAACACCTCTCCCGACGTCGCCGGCGACGAGTAGCGGTAGACGCCGCCTGCCGGCTCGCGGTCCAGATGGCCTTTCTGGCGCAGCCGCTCCATCATCGTCAGCACGGTGGAGCGCGCGAGCTCGCGCGGCGCGCCGAACCCTTCGACCACCTGGCCGACGGACACCGGACCCCGCTCGGCCACATACCTGAGGAGCGCCAGCTCCTGATCTCCGATGGACTTCGCGCTGCTCATCCCTCTCTCCTCCGTGACTACATCTGTCGCCATGATAGTTGTGACTACAGGTGTCGTCAAGTCCCTGATACGGAGACTGGCAGAGGAAGGTTGCAGCGGGCCTCTCACCGGCCGGCGGGTACGCGAGCGTCACTTCACGGCGACGGTCATCGTGTAGCTGTTCCGCGTGTCGTTGCGCAGGAAGACCTGCCAGCGCACCATGACGTCCGCCGCGCCGTGGTTGGTGAGGGTCAGGGTCTCGGTATTGCCGGAGCTGGTCGAGACCGCGGCGGCGTTGTTGACGCAGCCGATGTAGGCGCGCATGCCGATATTGCCCCAGGCGCGGGTGAGGCTCAAGGTGACCGTCAGGGTCTTTCCGGCGCCGATCTTGAGCCGGTACCAGTCGGGATCGACGCTCTTGACGATCAGGTTCTTGTACGTGCCGGGACCCGCCCCGCGCGCGGCGGCGCAGAAGCCGTTTTCCTCGAAGGAGTCGTCGCTGCCGCCGGCGAGGAAGCTCGCGATCTGGCCATAGGTCACGGCGAAGGAGCCGAAGACGTCGTAGGTGACGTTGCCGCAGGCCGAGGGGCCGCAGTCGAGCTGGGCATAGAGCTGCTGCGTGTCGCTGCGATAGACGCCGGAGCCCGAAGAGCCGGGCTCGGTGGGGCCGCTCGTCCAGTCGATCCGCACGTGATCGGCGAGCACCTGGTTGCCGCACTGCGTCGCCAGGCCGGACCGGTTGCCGAAGCTGATCCGCTTGTAGTCGCCCGACGGGTGATGGATGTCCGCGGATGCCGTGCCGTCCGCCACCGGCGCCGCCGTCCAGCCGGCCCAGAAGAGACCGCGCGGGAGGGCGCCCTCGATCATCAGCAGCGTGTAGTCCGAGGCTTCACCGGTCGACAGGAGCGTCGCGCCAACCGAGCGGGGGACGCTGGAGAGAGAGGGCGGCGCTCCGCCGCAGGTCGCGGTCTGATACAGCCAGAAAACCTCCGCCCGGCTCGCCGCGGCCTGGGTGCTCACGCAGTGGTGGGCGGTCAGGAAGTAGGGCGTGAGATCGGAAATCGACGTGTTGAGCAGCTCGCCGGTGCAGAAGAGGCTGTCGCCGCCGCCGATGGTGCCGAGCCCGCCCACCGCCCGCGCCACGTTCGCCCACTCCGGGAAGCAGGTCACGTCGTTGTGGCACGGCCCCGCCGCCTTGCCGACCCCGGTGAAGACCTGCTTCACCGGATCGAGATAGAGGTGCTGCAGGCGGTCGAGCGTGAACGGCAGGCGGCCGGGTGGCACGCCCGGCCGCGCCGGCAGGAACACCTCCAGGCGCACCCGCTCGCCGAGAGTGGTGGGCGTCCAGAGATCGCGCTCGAGGGCGGGATCGTCGCCCTCGACCAGGCTCACCTGGTCGGGGTGGTCCGGCGCGTAGACGGCGATCTGCCCGGCCCGCGGCAGGTCGAGGTCCGCCAGGTGGAGGCGCAGGCCCAGCGCGCCGGGCGACACGATCTCCAGGACCCACAGCCGGCCGCCGGCGGCCAGCCTGGTCCAGTCACCGTCGCGGGCGGCGGCGCGCACCTCGCGGCCGATCCCGAACCGCAGGACCTTGGTTTCGTCCCGCTGCGAGCGGACCTCGTCTTCGCGCAGCAGAGCCGCGGCGTCCACCGGCGACAGGGCGATCTGGGGCACGGCGCCGAGCTCGATGCCGAGCCGGCGCGACGGCGCGACGGCGAGCGGCTCGGCGAAGGTGGCGGCGGGACGGGAGTCCGCGGCGCCGAAAGCCTGCGGCCACCCCGAGGTTTGCGGCCCCTGCGCCCGGGCGGCCGGCGCCGCACCGCTTCCAACGCACACCGCGAGCAGCGCCGCGGCGGCGTAGAGCCGGGCCGCGCGGACGCTTTGAGAGATGGGCTTCGTGGAGTCGATCATGGACAAAGGATAACCGCATCTGGCCGGCCGCGGGCGAAGTCGTCTACGATGTCGCCCGATCCATGATCGCCGCTCCCGACGCGCCGCCGCGCAAGAACCCTCTGCCCTGGATCCTGCTCGGGATCCTCGGCTACCTGCTCGTCTTCCTGGCCTGGCAGGCCCTGGCCTGGCCGGACGTGGCGGGCCTCGCCACCAAGCGGCCGGTGACCACCGCCTTCATCGAGCGCTACAAGCGGGGGGCCTGGTTCGGGCTCGGACCGGACCGCAAGGTGGAGTGGACCTGGGTGGCCTACGCGCAGATCTCCTCCAACCTGAAGCGCGCCGTGCTGTGCGGCGAGGACCTCCGGTTCTTCGGTCACTCGGGCTTCGACGAGGAGGAGATCAGGGCGGCGCTGGAGGACGCCTGGGAGGAGAAGGAGCTCCCCCGCGGCGCCTCCACGATCACCCAGCAGCTCGCCAAGAACCTCTGGCTCTCGCCCTCCTACAACCCGCTGCGCAAAGTGAAGGAGGCCATCTTCACGCGCCAGCTCGAGAACGACCTCCCCAAGCGGCGCATCCTCCATCTCTACTTGAACGTCGCCGAATTCGGACCGGGCATCTACGGCGCCGAAGCGGCGGCCCGCCACTACTTCCACAAGTCCGCCGCCAGCCTCACCGAGCTGGAAGCCGCCCAGCTCGCCGCCAGCCTCCCCGCCCCCAAGACCTGGCATCCCGGCAGCCGGAGCCGCGGCTATCACGCCCACGTCCGCACGGTGCTGCGGCGGATGGCCCGGGCCGGCTGGCTGCGCCGCGAGGTGTGAAAGGCCTGTCAGCCTGGCCCCACGCCGGGGGATCGAGAGCGCGAAGGATGATTTCTCGCTCAGCCGTGCCCGCGGACCGCAGCTCCCTCCTTGGGGAGGGGATTCTGGCGAATCCAGCTCAGAGCGGATTGAATGAGCTCGGCAGATTCCAGGGACTGGATCTCCTCCTTTGTGAAGCCCGCTCCAGCGAGCGAGATTGGGAGGAAGCTGGAGAACTGGTTGTACCTTGCCCAGATGCGGCTGCCGCTGGGCAGGTTGTTGCCGGTGGTGACCCGAAGCCAGTTGCGGACCTCTCCCGTTAGGGCCCGGGCATCGCCCTTGTGGGCCCGGATATCGTTGCCGGAGATGTCGGAAAGGGCGTACCGATACCGGTCACGCTCGCTTTCCAGGATCAGGCACTGCTTGGTTCGCAGCGGGGGCTCGCCGAAGAAGCGGCAGCCCAGGTCGAGCCCGAGCTCAAACGGCATGTTGAAGCGAGGCAGATCGCCTGAACGGAGAGGCTCCATCCGTGAGATGTCGTGGACACTGAAGCGAGAAGTCCGGATCAGATCGCGGATCTTCTCCAGGCGGATTTGGCCCGAGTCCATCCGGTCAGAGGCGAGGCACGGCACGAGGCCGCAGTCGAGGACTGTGAAGATCAGAGCGCCCCGTAGGGGGCGATAATCATCATCGTAGGGACAGTTGAGAAAGACGGTCTGGCCGAAATCGACCGCGTCGGACATGGACAAGGTGAGCTGGCGCTAGTCGCCGCTGGAGGAATACACCGTTTCGAGACGACCGCTGGCCTGATCGGCGACCTGCCGTTCCTGCATGGTGCCGTCCTTGCGGTGGATGATCAGCTCACCTCCAGACTTCTGGGCAAGGCTTCGCGCCAACGCGACAGCCTCGATCCGGGTATGGAAGACACGGGTTGCCCGGTGAGCCCGTTCGCGGAGGACCACCCAGCGGTTCTCGTCGGGAATGACGTGCCATCGGTTCTCTGTGGTGAAGCGCGACATCGCCTCGGAGATTCTGGCCATTCTAGATGCCGCTCTGACCACTTCGCTAACAGGCATCACAGCTCCGTTTCACGGCGCACAAGGTGTGCTCCTGGAAGGAAAGTATACACGGGCTTGATCTCAGCCCGGCGAGGACCCGCGGGTGACGCGGAACGTGTATCGCGCCGCCGGGACCGGGGGCCCCTTCGAGGGCAGCGCTTCGACCTGAATCTGGAGGTCGCCCGGCCTGAGCAGTGTCGACGGCAGGCTGATGACCAGTGCGCCGAAGCGGTTGGGGGTGAGGCCTGTGCTCGTCCACAGGCGTGTGCCGCGGACAGATACGAGGGTCGCGCCGTAGGTGGGAGCCGAGGCGGCGCCTCCCAGGTCGAGCGAGAGGACGACCCAGACAGGGCTGGCCGGCAGAGTGAGCTCGCCGCGCCGCTCGCGCTCCAGCGGCAGGAGGGGTGTGTTGATCTGCGGCCGGCGCGCGCGCTCCAGCTCGGCGACGAGCTGATCGCGCTGGCGGTGCTCCTTGTCGAGGCGGTCGGCGGCGCGCAGGCGCTCGTCGTCGAGAGCTCGGCGGGCGGCGAGGAGCTGCGTTTCGAGAACCGCGGCGGGAGCCGTCTGGCGCGGCGGGGACGCGATGCGGGCGCTGTCCAGAGCGCGGCGGAGCCGATGGGTCCGGACCTCGAGGAGCCCGGCCGTCGCGACAGCCGCGAGCAACACGCCGATCAAGACCCTGGTGGCCACCGGTGAGCTGAGCCACGCGCGGAGGCCCTCCCGGACGACGATCTCCCCGGCGGCCTCGCGGGCGGCGACGAGCGTCAGGCCCCGGCGGAGGCCCGCTTCGAGCTCAGGGTGATCGCGGTGCAGGATCTCCTTGAACCGCTGCTTCGCCCGCGAAAGGATACGGTCAAAGTGATCCGCATCGAGGCCCAGCTCCGACCGGATCCGTTCCGCGTCCTCGCCGGCGACGTAGAGACGAAAGAGGACCTGCCGGTCCACGCCGCCCGCGGTCAGCTCATGGACCAGACGTCGGGCCGCGGCGGTCTCCTCCTCCGCCGCCGCGGCTGCGGCATCCGGGTTTGCGGGCTGAGCGGTCCTCTCCGAGTCCTCGTCCACGGCGCTCCTACTTGCAGTGGCCGCCCTTTTTCAGTCCGCTGACGGTGGCGCGGGCCTGCGCGGCGTCCTCGGCATCCGGGGCCAGCTCCAGGTAGCGCCGCAATTCGCGGCAGGCGCTCTTGTCATCCTTTTCGGCGAGCAGGAAGAGACCCAGATCGCGGTGCACGCCCGCGACCTTGGGTCCGAGGCGGACGGCCTCCCGGAAGGCGTCGCCGGCTTCCCCACGCAGACGGTGCTGCGCCTTCTCGTCCTTCTCCGCTTCCGCCTGGGCGAGACGGAGGTGGCCGATGAAGGCGTGCGTGATGGGATCCTCGGGCATCCAGGCCTTGGCTTTCTGCAGCTCGGCTTCGGCGATCTTGAAGCGTCCCAACTGGATGTTGAGGCGGGCGTCGTCGCGGACCACCGGCCGCACCCGGCGGGCGAACAGGTCGGGATCGATGCCCTTGCGGTCGGCGGCTTCCGCGGCGGTGTGGGCGGTCGCGTAGCGTTTGCTGTTCTCGACCCGTTCGGTGAGACGCGGATGGTTGCCGAAGAAGAAGGCCTCGAGCTTCTTCTGCTCGCCGTGGTCGTCCTTGAGCGCCTCGTAGACCTTGGGCGCCTCGGCGAGATGGTAGCCCGCGGCGGCCATCTTGGCGAAGCCGCCTTCGTCCGCCTCGGTCTCCAGGCCGCGGCCGTAGCCGTTGACCGAGGCGAGGAGGGCGAGGTGCAGCCCCAGGCCAACCATCAGGTTGCCGAAGATGTCGGTCGCCACCGCCTCGCCCCAGTGCCCGTGGTCGGCGGCGTCCCCGGCGACGCCGGCCACCACGACCGAGGCCGCCACCGCGGCCACGCTGAAGCCGATCTCCTTGTTGTGCGCCGCCCGCTGGTAGCGCAGCATGTGGCGCCCTTCGACGTGGGTCATCTCGTGGCCGAGCACCGTGGCGAGCTGGTCCTCGTTCTCCACCCGTGCCAGGAGGCCGGTGTGGACGTAGACGGCGCCGTGCGGATAGGCGAACGCGTTGAGCGTCGGATCCTCGACCACCCGCACCCGGTAGTGGACCGCCGGGTTGTCGGCCATCCCCTTCGGGGTCAGCCGGGTCACCACCCCCTGCAAGTAGGAATCGAGGAGCGGATCCTCATAGAGCGTCACCTTGTCGAGGAGCTGCTTCTCCTCGTCGCGCGACTGCTCCCACAACGCCTGCTCGTCCGGCAGCGGCTTGAATCCGGCCCCCGAAGCCGAGATCGGCGGCAGCTGCGTGGTGGCGCACGAAGCCGTGACCGCCAGCAGGGTCAAAACGGCGACAGAACGGAAATACACGGTGTGACGCATAGGTCCCCCCCTTTGCCTGCTCTGACGTCGCTCGCGGCCTGAGGTATTAGTATATCCTGCCGGCTGAAAGCCCCAGAGTGATAGTATTCCCTCAAGGTCGTTGAATCAGGAGGCTCATCATGGCGTCAGTCGTCGATTTGCTCACCTCACAGCTCGGCGAAGGCGGCATCGAGGCCATCAGCCGCCAGCTCGGGATCGATCCCCAGACGGCGCAGCAGGCCGTCGCCGGGGCCATCCCCATCCTCACCGGCGCCATGGCCCGCAACGCTTCTACGCCCGCTGGAGCCGCCGACCTTCACCAGGCCCTCCAGCAGCACGACGGCAGCATCCTCGATCAGGTCGGGCAGTACCTCGGCCAAGGCGACACCAGCGCCGGCGACGGGATCCTCGGCCACCTCCTGGGCGGCAACCGGGACAACGCCGCGAACGGTCTGGCCCAGGCGACCGGCCTGGACGCCGGCTCGTCGGGGCAGCTCCTCGCCATGCTCGCGCCCCTGGTGATGGGTGCGATCGGACGCGCGCACGCGCAACAGGGGGCGGGCCCGGGCGACCTCGCGGGAATGCTCGCCGGCGAGCACGCTCAGGCGCAGAGCGCCGCCCCGTCGGGTGTCCTCAGCATGCTCGAGGGCCTGCTCGACACCAACCACGACGGCAGCGTGGTGGACGACGTCACCCGCATCGGCGGTGACCTGCTGGGCGGTCTGTTCAGCGGGAAACGGTAGCTCGGCGAACCGCGCGCCAGCGCCGCCACACCACCGCGTACACCACCACGTTCAGTGTCACCACGAACGCTCCCAGCACGAGTTGGATGTCCTGGGTCAGCCCCGCGGGGTAGAGGACCGGCAGCAGATAGTGCTCCACGAAGCCGCCGGCATAGCCGGCCTCGCCGCCCAGGCTGCGGAGATGGTTCTCGAGCGGCGTGAGCGGACAGATGCCGTGGAGGAATTCGATGCCGGCGCCCCAGAGGAGGGCGGGGAGATGGAGCCAGACGGCGCGGCGCCAGCGGAGGGCGAGCAGGCCCCCCAATGCCACGAAGAGCACGAAGCCCAAGTGCAGGGTGACGATCAGGTCCGCCAGGGCTCGCCAGAGCATCAGCGCGCGTGGATCTCTTCCCGCCGCACCGTCAGATCGTCGACGCGGTTCAAGTCCACCTCGACCCCCATTCCGGGGCGGTCCACGGGCACCCGGAGGGTCCCTTCGCCGTCCATGGTCCATTCCGGGATCACGATGTCGCGGTCCCAATACCGCTCGCTGGGCGAGACGTCGCCCGGGAGGGTGAAGTTGGGGAGCGAGGCCAGCGCCACGTTGTGGGCGCGGCCGATGCCGCTCTCCAGCATGCCGCCGCACCAGACAGGGATGCCGTGGCGCTGGCAGAGGTCGTGGATGGCGATCGATTCCCGGAAACCGCCCACCCGCCCCGGCTTGATGTTGACGATGCGCCCGGAACCGAGCGCGATCATGTCCTCGGCGCGGTCGGCGCCGGTGATGGACTCGTCGAGGCAGATCGGGGTGCGCAGCCGCTTCTGCAGCTCGGCGTGGCGCAGCAGGTCGTCCCACGCCAGCGGCTGCTCGATCATCATGAGCCCGAGGTCGTCGAACCGCCGCAGGCTGTCGACGTCGGCCAGCGTGTAGGCGTTGTTGGCGTCGACCATCAGCGGCGCGGCCGGGCCGAGAGCGTCGCGCACGGCGCGGACGAACGGGACGTCCATCCCGGGCTTCACCTTGATCTTGACCTTGCGGTAGCCGCGCGCGAGCGCCTGGCGGACCTTCTCGACCAGCGCTTCGGGGCTCTTCTGGATGCCCAGGGAGATGCCGACGCGGATGTGGTCCCGGATGTCTCGCATCCCCCCGCCGAGCTTGCACGCGAGGGAGATCCCCTCCTTGCGCGCCGCCAGCTCCCAGGCCGCCATCTCGACCGCCGCCTTGGCCATGCTGTGGCCGCGGAAGTTGAGGTCGAGCGCGGGATGGACCTCCTCCGGTCCCGCGAAGGCGCGGCCGAGCACCCGCGGCGCCACCCAGTCGCGGAGCGCGATCCAGGCGGTGTCGATAGCCTCCGGCCCGTAGTTCGGAAACTCGGCGGCCACGCACTCCCCCCACCCCTCGGCGCCGTCGGCGTCGTGCAGGTGGACGAGGAAGATGCGGCGGTGGGACTGGGTGCCGGACGAGATCTGGAACGGCTCCTTCAGGGTGAGGGCGATCTCGCGGAGAGTGAGGCTCTGGATCTGGAGCTTCATGGGCTGGGTCATGAACGATCCTCAGCTCGCGGACAGGCCGTAAAAGCGGCGCTGGCCGTCGCGCAGGTAGGCGGTGACCCGGTAGCCCCGGCCGAGATAGTGGAGGAACGCCCGGCGCGTCGATTGACGCCAGGAAGCGGCAAGGCCGAGGTCCCCGTTCTTGATCGCCTGGATCTCGGCCGGGATCTCGATGCGCACATGCGGGCTCGCGGGGAGCGGCACCGCTGCGTCCGCGGACTCGACGCCGAGGATGGGTGCCGAGGCGAAGGCGGAGAGGTCAGGACCGGACGGATGTCCGGCTCGGGCGGCTTCGACCCGCGGGCTCGCGATGCGCCAACGGACGATGAAGCGGTCGCTGCCGATGCCGCGGGCGAGCTCGCTCCCCATCTCGCCGGCATACATGTCCTCGACGTACTCCTTGACCTCCGCCCCGAGCTTGTCGAGGTTCAGGTGCGCGTTGCGGGCCTCCAGCGGGTCGTAGGTCCACTCGACGTCCTCGACGCCGAGGGGCAGCAGGAGCTCGCGCTGGAACCACTTGAGGCGTTCGCCGAGCTTCAGGTCGCGCGCCTCGGGGGTCACCGCCAGCATGTGCGACCAGTGGAACGGCTTGCCGTCGCGGACGCCGGTCATCCCCCACACGAAGCCGAGGAGGCGGCCGTCGGCAGCGAACGCGCCGGCCGAGACGCCGCCCACTTTCTGGTTGATCTTGAGGATGCTGAGCGGCACGACATCCGAGAAATCGCGCCCCCAGGTCACCCGCTGCAGATCGACGCAGGCCTGGTAGTCCTCGGCCGAGGAGAAGGAGCGGAGCGTGACGCCGTCGAGAGCGGGGCCGGCCATGACGGGGGATCTTGCCACAAAGAACCCGCCGCCCTCCCAACCCAGGGCGTTGCCCTGGGCTCAGGGAGCCCGGGCCTTCGGCCCTTCCCCCTGCCAGGACGCTGCTCTGTCCTTGCTGTCCTTGTCGTCCTTGCTGTCCTTGTCTGGCGGTGAAGCCCCCTCGTGGTACAAGGAAACCCGTGGCAGGCATCGACTTCCAGCGCTACCGCAAGGTGCGGCGGTTCGTCACCGGCGTCTTCATCCACGTCATGTGGTGGGACGTGGTGCTCAACGTTCCCGGTCTGCGCCGCTTCCGCCGGCCGGCGGCGGCGCGCTGGGCGCGCATCGCGCGGCGCTACCGGTCGCTCGCCACCGAGATGGGGGGCGTGCTGATCAAGCTCGGCCAGTTCTTCTCGGTGCGCGTCGACCTCCTGCCGCCGGAGGTGACCCGCGAGCTGGCCGGCCTCCAGGACGAGGTGCCTCCCGAGCGCTTCGCGGACGTGGCGCGGCAGATCGAAGAGGACTTCGGACGGCCGCTCGCCGAGGTCTTTCCGGTCATCGAGCCCGACCCGGTGGGCGCCGCGTCGCTGGCCCAGGTGCACCGCGCCCGCCTCCCCACCGGCCAGGACGCGGTGGTGAAAGTGCTCCGCCCGGGTATCGACGTGCTCGTCGAGACCGACCTCGCGGCCGCGGCCCTCGCCATCCGCCTGTTCAAGGTGTCGCGCCGCATCCGCATGCGGGTGGACCTCGACCGCCTGGCCGAGGAGATCGTGCGCACCACCCGCGCCGAGCTCGACCTCGCCGCCGAGGGCCGCCACGCCGAGCACTTCGCCCGCGACTTCGCCGGCGACGCGCGGGTGGAGATCCCCGCCGTCCTGTGGGACTGGAGCGCCCGCCGCACCCTGACCCTGGAGAACGTCGGCTTCCTCAAGATCGGCGACCTCGCGGCCCTGGAGCAGGCAGGGATCTCCCGCGCCGAGGTGGCGCGCACGCTCTACCGCATCTACATGGAGCAGATCTTCGTGCACCACTTCGTGCACGCCGATCCCCACCCGGGCAACCTCTTCGTCCACCCGCTGCCGGTGGCCGGCGAGGCCCCATTCCGGCCGGGCGATCCGGTGCCGCCGCCCCCCGGCGGCGGCGACCGGCCGTTCCGCATCGTCTTCGTCGATTTCGGGATGGTCGCCACCATCCCCGAGCGGCTACGGGCAGCACTGCGCGAGTACGCCATCGGCCTGGGCACCCGCGACGCGGTCCGCCTCGTCCACTCCTACGTCAGCGCGGGAGTGCTCCTGCCCGGCGCCGACCTGCGGCGTCTGGAAGAGGTCCACGAGGCGCTGTTCGAGCGCTTCTGGGGAGTGCGCATCGGCAGTCTCCGCGAGGTGGCCTTCTCGGAGGCTGCCTTCTTCCTGCGCGAGTATCGGGACCTGCTCTACCAGATCCCCTTCCAGGTCCAGGTCGACCTGCTTTTCGCCTCGCGCGCCGTCGGGCTCCTGGCCGGCATGGCCACCCAGCTCGACCCGGAGTTCGACCCCTGGGCGGAGACGATGCCCTTCGCGCAGCGCCTCGCCGAGGAGGAGCTGCGCCGCGGCTGGCCGGAGCTGCTGCGCGAGGCGATGCTGCAGGCCCGCTCGCTCCTCGGCCTGCCGCAACGGGTCGACGCCCTCCTCAGCCGCGCCGAGCGCGGCGGCATGACGATCCAGACAGGGCTCTCGCCGGATGCCCGCCGCGCTATCCAGCGCCTCGAGCGCTCCAACCAGCGGGTGGGCTGGATGATGATCGCCTCCGCCCTGCTGATCGCCGGCGCGGTCCTCCGCAGCGCCAACGGCGGACCGTGGAGCCTGGCGCTCTTCGCCGCGGCGGGGTTGACGTTCCTCTACGGCGTGCTGGCGAAGCGGTAGCTCGAACGTGCCCTACTCCACCCGCACACCCAGCTTCCCGGCGAGGCTGCGGAATGACGTCTCCCACTCCGCCGCCGCAGCGTCGCCGGCTGCCGCCATCTCCCGCCGCGCCGGGAAGGTGGTCTGGACCATCTCCCAGCACAGGTTCTGCGCCTGCCAGACGCTCACGTTGAACGGCGCGCGACGGGCCAGATCCACGATCGCCTCCATGCGCCGCAGCAGCTCCGCACCGTCGCCCTGGTGCCGCAGGCGGTCGAGCATCCCCGCGAGCGCGCGCTCCAGGGCGTAGCTGAGCCCCTGGGCGTCCAGCTCGACGCCCAGCAAGCGCGTCTCGTCGAGCAGGCGGCTCACCTCGTCGGGATCGACCACGGGCGCCTCGAAGGCGTGCCGCAAGTCGACGTTCAAGACCAGCTCCGCCGCCGCGCGGAAGGCGTTGGGCAGCGGCGTGCCGAGGCTCTTCAAGAAGCGCATGAGAGGCGCGTGGTGCAGGAAGACGTCGCGGAATTCGTCCTCCGTCTCGTCGAGAGTGGAGGCCAGGATGACGTCGAGGATGCGGCGCTGCTCGTCGCGGAACAGCGACTTCAAGGAGTAAGGGACGTCGCCGAAGTAGCGGTCGAGCTGGCGGATCACCTGCGCCAGGTCGCCGTGCTCGAAGGCGCTGCCGACCTCCGCCACCATCGCCTCGTAGGCGTCCCGCTCGGCGGGCATGCCGGTGAGCAGCTTCACACCGGCGTTCAGGTTGTGGTCGCCCAGATGGAGGACGCCGGCGGCGAAGGCGCCTGTCTTGCCGGTGCGCTGCGAGGTGACGCGCAGACGTCCCACCGCCAGGCGCGCGCGGCCGGCCCGCAGGCTGCGTCCGTTCTCCCGCTCGACGGTGTAGCAGTAGACGGACGCCGGGCTCGGGTAGTCGTGGAACAGCGAGGACAGGGCGAAGTGGGCCGCCACCTGCGGCAGGTCCACCCGCGCGGTTTTCACATGACGGTTGTAGAGATCGCGCCCGGTGCCATGCGCGGCGAGATTGCTCTTGGCGCGCGCCAGGCGGAGCAGGAAATCCCTCTCCACCGAGTCGCCGAAAAGCTGCTCGGCGATCTGCACCACGCGGCCGGCATAGCTCAGCACCTGCAGGGTCTCGATCCCGGAAAGATCGGTGAAGAACCAACCGCAGCTCGTGTACATGAGCAGGGCGTGGCGCTGCATTTCGAGGAGCCGGAGCGCCCGCGTCCGCTCCTCGCCTTCCGGCTGCCGGCCGGCTTGGCGGGCGAAGAAAGCGGCGACGCTCTCCGGCGAGCGGTCGAGGACCACGGCGACGTAGTCGTCCCGTGCCGCCCATGGATCGGCGAAGATCTCTCCGGCCGCCGCCGCGAAGCGCGGCGCCAGCTCGTCCCGCAGCCAGTCCAGAGCCAGGCGCAAGGGCGCGCGCCAGGCCTGATTCCAGCCCGGCTGGCCGCCGGCCTGGCAGCCGCAGTCGCTGCGCCAGCGTTCGACGCCGTGGGCGCAGCTCCAGGAGGTGCTCTCGTGGATCTCCACCTCCTGGTCGGGAGGATGGGAGGCGAGGAATTCACCGTAGTTGGTCAACCGGGCCAGGCCGTTCGCCTCGATGTGGTGGAGGGCGTAGGAGAGCGCCATCTCGCCATACCGGTGGTGATGGCCATACGTCTCGCCGTCGGCGGCGATGTGGGCCAGTCGCGGGCGGTCCGGGCTCTCGGGGACGCTGGACAGGAGCCGCGACGCAAAGTGCTCTCCCGAGGAGAGCAGCCCCTCGAAGGCCACCGCCCGCGAGGTCGCGCCGTCGTAGAAAAAGAGGGCGATCGTGCGCTCCGAGGGAAGCCGCAGGGTGTACGGGACGGTGGTGTCGACCGCTTCCGCCTTCGCCTGGTGCGGCGCCAGGATCGTGAACCGGATGCCCTCCGCGGCCAGCAGGTCGAGGCTCTCCAGGTCGACCGCCGTCTCGGGGAGCCACACCCCTTCTGCCTTGCGGCCGAAGCGGTGCTCGAAGTCCCGCAATCCCCACCGGATCTGGGTCTGCTTGTCGCGGCGGTTGGAGAGCGGCAGGATCGTGTGGTTATACGGCTGAGCGATCGCCGAGCCATGGCCGCCGAAGCGCTCGGCGCTCAGGCGGTCGGCCTCCAGAACGGCGCCATAGACCTCGGGCCGGTGGGCCTCCAGCCAGGCGAGAAGCGTGGGGCCGAAGTTGAAGCTGATCCAGGCGTAGTTGTTGACGATCCGCACGATCCGGTTGTCGCCGTCGAGGATGCGCGACGCCGCGTTCGGGGCATAGCACTCGGCGGTGATCCGCTCATTCCAGTCGTGGTACGGGTAGGCGGAGTCCTGCAGCTCCACCGCCTCCAGCCATGGGCTCTCCCGCGGCGGCTGGTAGAAGTGGCCGTGGATGCAGAGGAAGCGGTTCATCGAGAGGGGGATTCTACCCTTCGCTCAGGCGGCCAGGGAGACAGATCCCAGGATGCCGGCCGTCCCGGCGACGACGGCGGCTCCCCGGGCTGGAGCGGAACGTCTCTAGGGTCCTACGATCCGTCGTGCCGAGCGGGCCAGGTGCTCACGTCCTGGTCAATCCAACCCGAGTCGCTTCTTGACCTCCGCCAGCGAGGTGCCACCCTTCGCCTTTTCCTTGGACCGCTCTGCGAGAAGCTCCATCAGCTCGCGGCTCTGGCTGACGGCCTCGATCTCCTCGTCGAAGTCATCAATCTCGGCAACGATGAACTCACGGCCGTCCGGCGTCGTGACCAGGACTGTTTCGTCCTCGGCGAGATCCAAGAGCTCCGAGAACGTCATCACCGTGGCAGCGGCAATGGTCTTCATAGGCGGACTTCCTTCCCTCGGATCAACAGGCAGTTGTGTTCCTTCCGACCGATTGCCTTGACCCAGACAATCATAGCCTGCGGATCGACTTCGTAGAATACTCGGAAGGCGCCGAGCCGGAGCTCCCAGGTGGAGAGTTCGTTCGACCGCAAAAGCTTCTTCTTGCGAGTTGGCGTCGCCGGTTCCGAGGAAGAGGTGCTGCTCGATCATGGAAATCAGGTAGCGCTGCTCAAGCTTCTGGAGGAACTCCAGATCCTCCAACGCGCTATCTACGAATCTTGTCTCGAACATCGGGCTCCTCGCCCGCGCCCACGATCACCTCGGGCAAGGCTGGTTCCACGACTTCCTCCGGCCCCGGCAACGACAAGTCGTCGACGTCTGCGGTGGCGTCGCGCTTCAGGAGGAGCATGCCGAGCGGGGGAAGGGTGAGGGTGAGGGAATCGGTGCGACCCTGGCAGGGGACGCGCTCGGGCGCCAGGATGGTGAACCGGATGCCTTCCACGGCCAACAGGTCGAGGCTTTCCAGGTCGACCGCCGCCTCGGGGAGCCACACCCCTTCCGCCCTACGGCCGAAGCGGCGTTCGAAGTCGCGCAGGCCCCAATGGATCTGGGTCTGCTTGTCGCGGCTGTTGGAGAGCGGCAGGATGGTGTGGTTGTACGGCTGGGCGATCGCCGAGCCATGGCCGCCGAAGCGCTCGGCGCTCTGGCGGTCCGCCTCCAGAACGGCGCCATAGACCTCGGGCCGGTGGACCTCCAGCCAGGCGAGGAGGGTGGGGGCCGAAGTTGAAGCTGATCGAAGCGTAGTTGTTGACGATCCGCTCGATCCGGTTCTCCCCATCAAGGATGCGCGACGCCGCGTTCGGGGCGTAGCACTCCGCGGTGATCCGCTCATTCCAGTCGTGGTACGGATAGGCGGAGTCCTGCAGCTCCACCGCGTCCAGCCACGGGCTCTCCCGCGGCGGCTGATAGAAGTGCCCGTGGATGCAGAGGAAGCGGTTCAGGCGGCCAACCTCAAAGTGAGCTTTTCCGGACTCCTGCTCATATTCGAGAGGACTCAGGACACTTCCACGCTCTCGAGCCATTCCTTCAATTGGCCTACGATAGACTCAAGATGACTGCGCGCCGGGTCGCTGCTGCCAGAAAATTCAGCCAGTTCGTGCACAATTGGCATAAGCTTGCTTTTGTGGACGCTCTGCGCCTTATCAAGATCCTTGAGCACATTGCCCACCGTCGTCCGGAGATCGTCTAGAGTATGCCGAGGATCGCGCTCAGGGCCAAAGACGAAGCTCACTTCTCTGAGGATACCCTTTACACTTTTAGAAAAATACTTAGCTTCCTGGTCCTCGGTAATGGTGAGTGGGCCAGACCAGTCGATGGAATAGTCCGGTTGGCCTAAAGCAGAAAGGGTCAGGCGCAGAAAGTTGCTGACTCTAAGCTCAACATCCTCAATGGTTTCTATTTCTGAATCGAAGTGGAAATCCCGATCTGACGTGCTTCTTTCAGGAATCCTAACCTGCCTCCACTCAATCCTATCGTGAGAGGCGTAGTCCATCCTGAACTCTTCCGTTATGGGCAGTGTCGCCACTTCCCTCTCGGCGCGCCGTTCTCCTTTCTCCCAAAGAGATACCGCCATGCCTCGCAAAGTCACCGGATGAACGTCTGCATTGTGGAAGCGTAGGCGCACGTGAGCAGCGACACGTAGATGCCTCGGAGAATCGGGCGAGGGGCTCTCCCACACATGGTGAACGCTGAACCAGGTGGAATCCGATGGGTCCTCGTCGTCACCCTTAATCACTTCGAAGGTAAGCGCAGGTGGAGTGGTTTTCACTTCCTCCAGGCTCGTTTCAAGGCGGTACGCTGCCCAGAAAAACAAGACGGTTGTAGAGCCAAGGAGGATCGCTAGGCGAAAGGGTCGCGCCTCAGGCAACGAGATAGACGACAGGATGCTTAGTCCAAGGAGGGAGACTACTGTCACAGTTGTGTTCCATGCCTCGGATAGGGCCGGAAAAGGCTGAAAGGCTAGGAGAACGATCCGTCGGATTCGCTTAAGCACGATTGACGCCATTGTGTCTAACCTGGGTACTTCCTCGGGTCCTTCCCGTAAGTCCACTCTGTCTGAATTACGCCGTCCTTCCTGTGGATAACCACCTGGCCCAAAGGCCGACCTTTCGCCAGAGCCTTCGCAGCGCGAATAGCATCCTGCTTCCTTTCCGCTATGGCCGAAGCTCGCATAGAGCCTTCGCCTTTGACGGCCCAGCCGCCTCCCGCACCTGGAACGACGTGGTAGGTAATCCGTTTGGGATCCTTTCTTTCAACCATGGTTGGTTCCTTTCTGGATCAGCTTAGCCTAGCAAAGTGACCAGCGTTCCTCAGACCTCGAACTGCGTCTCGTCGGGATCTTCATCCGACTCGGCCGGGTTGCCCGCCGGCTGGTCGTCCGCAGCATCGTCTCCAGCCTCCGCCGGAGCCCCGGGGAAAGGCTCGACGATCGGCTCGGCACCTTCGTCGGGACTGGGAGAATCGGCCTCGATCCTCTCCTCGGCAGGGAGGACGGGCTTCAGGAGCAGCATGCCGAGTGGAGGGAGGGTCAGGCTCAGCGAGCACGGGCGCCCGTGCAGGGCGACCGGCGCCGCTTCGACGCCGCCGAGGTTGCCGCAATTGCTACCGCCGTAGCGGGCGCTGTCGCTGTTGAGGATCTCCGCCCAGAACCCGCCCGCCGGCACGCCGACACGGTAGCCTTCGCGCACGACCGGCGTGAAGTTGAAGACGGCAAGGACGGTCTCGCCGGACGCCTTCCCCTTGCGCAGATAGGAGAAGACGCTGTGATCGGCGTCGTTGGCGTCGATCCACTCGAACCCGTCGGGTGAGCAGTCGAGCGCGTGGAGAGCCGGTTCATCGCGATAGAGGCGGTTCAGGTCTTCCAGCCAGCGGGCGACGCCGGCGTGCCCTGGGTCTTCCAACAGATGCCAGTCGAGGCTGGCGTCGTGGTTCCACTCCTTCCACTGTGCGATCTCGGCGCCCATGAAGAGCAGCTTCTTGCCCGGCTGCGTGTACTGGTAGCCGTAGAGCAGGCGCAGGTTGGCGAGCTTCTGCCAGACGTCGCCCGGCATCTTGTTGACCAGCGAGCCTTTGCCGTGCACCACCTCGTCGTGCGACAGGGGGAGCATGAAGTTTTCGCTGAACGCGTAGATCATCCGGAAGGTCATCTTGTTGTGGTGGTACTTGCGGTGGATCGGGTCCTGCTCCAGGTACTGGAGCGTGTCGTGCATCCATCCCATGTCCCATTTGAAGCCGAAGCCCAAGCCGCCGACGTAGGTCGGGCGCGAGACCATCGGCCAGGCAGTCGACTCTTCGGCGATGGTCTGGGCGTCGGGATACTCGGCGAAGACCTCCTCGTTCAAGGTGCGCAGGAAGTGGATGGCCTCCAGGTTCTCGCGCCCTCCGTACCGGTTGGGGATCCACTCGCCGGTCTTGCGCGAGTAGTCGAGGTAGAGCATGGAGGCGACGGCGTCCACCCGCAGGCCGTCGGCGTGGTACCTGTCCAGCCAGAAGATGGCGCTGCTGGAGAGGAAGCTCCGTACCTCGCTGCGGCCGTAGTTGAAAATGTAGCTCCCCCAGTCGGGATGGAACCCCTGGCGCGGATCGGCGTGCTCGTAGAGATGGGTGCCGTCGAAGAAGGCGAGGCTGTGCTCGTCCACCGGAAAGTGCGACGGCACCCAATCGAGGATGACGCCGATGCCGTGCTGGTGGAGGGTGTCCACCAGAGCCATGAAGTCCTGCGGCGTGCCGTGGCGGCTGGTGGGGGCGAAGTAGCCGGTGGACTGGTAACCCCAGGAGCCGTAGAACGGATGCTCCATGACCGGCATCAGCTCGACGTGGGTGAAGCCCATGGTCTTGACGTGCTCGGCGAGGAGCGGCGCCGCCTCGCGATAGGTGAGGGAGCGGAAGCCGTCCTCCGGCACCCGCCGCCACGACCCCAGGTGCACCTCGTAAATGGACATCGGCGCCGTGGGCGACTGCCGGCCGCCGCGCGACGCTATCCATTCCGCGTCTCCCCAGGCGTAGTCGAGGTCCCAGACGATCGAGGCCTTGCGCGGCGGCGTCTCGGCGTAGAACGCGAATGGATCGGCTTTGTCCACGCGGTAGCCGTTGAAGCGCGATTCGACGTGGTATTTGTAGAGTGCGCCCGGCCCCACGCCGGGCACGAACCCCTCCCAGACGCCCGAGGTGCCCCGCACCGCCAGCGGGCTCGCGCCTTTGCTCCAATCATTCCAGTCTCCGATCACCGAAACCTGTGCGGCGTTCGGCGCCCAGACGGCGAACCGGGTCCCCTCTTTCCCGTCCAGGCGCAGGGGATGGGCCCCGAGATGGTGGTAGAGACGGAAGTGAGTGCCCTCGTTGAAGAGGTACAGATCCCGCTCGGTGATCGGGCTGGTCATGCCTCCCTATCTCCCGCGCCGCAGCTCGTCCACGCGCTGCAGGGCCGCGACCACCTCGGGGCGGCGAGAGAATTCCTCGAAGCTCAAGCGCGCCTTGCGCCGCCAGTTGGGCCGCTCGCTGTGCGTGCCCGGCACATTCTGCGGCTCGAGCTCCCGCCAGAGGTCCTCGAGGTTGACGAGCACGATGCGGGCCGGGCTCGCGGCGAGGTATTCCAGGCATCGGCGGAGGACGGCGTCGTAGGTCGCCTCGTCGCTCCGCTCGGAGTCCCAGGGCAGGCCGCTCGCCACGATCCCGCGCAGGGCATCGCGCCTCTGCTTCTCGGTACGCGCCCGCTCGGCGTCGAAGAAGCCGAGATCCTCCATGATGGCGATGTCGCGCGCCTCCCAGAACGCCCGGAAGGTCGGCATGTCGTGGGTATTGAGGCTCGCCACCGAGCAGGCGGGCGGCTCGCGCAGACCCTGGCTCTCCGGGTGGAGCTCGTACTGCACCACGTACATGCCGAGGACGTCGTGGCGTGCCATGGACTCATTGACCTCGGGCGGCACCGTCCCCAGGTTCTCGCCCACCACCGTCACCTGATGACGATGCGATTCCAGGGAGAGCACGGCGTAGTGCTCCTCGGCGGGATAGGTGACGTAGACGCCCTCCGTGGCCGTCATGCCCGGCGGGACCCAGAACAGACGGTGGAGTTGCATGACGTGGTCGATGCGCAAGACGCCGGAGTGCTCCATGTGGTGGCGCAGGGAGTCGATCAGGTAGTCGTAGCCGCGCTCGCGCTGCCGCTCCGGTTGAATCGGCGGGAAACCCCATTCCTGCCCGCCGGTGAACAGAGCGTCCGGCGGCGCGCCGGCCGACGCTCCCTGCGCGAACAGGTCGGGCGCGCGCCAGACGTCGAAAGCGCTGCCGTGAACGCCGAGCGGCAGGTCGAGATAGAGCCCCGGCCCGCGCCGCCGCGCCTCTCCGGCCATAGCGCCCATCTGCTGCTCGACCGCCCATTGGGTCCACAGGTAGTAGCGCCGGTCTTCGTCGTCATAGTCGGCGTGCGCGAGCCTCCCCTCCCGCAACCGCTCGGGCCAGTGCTGCCAGGGCTCGCCGCGGCGGTCGCCGACGGCGCGGAAGGAGGCGTACGACTCGAGACCGGTTTTCTTCTTCACGAAGTCTTCGTAGTCCGCGAGGCGCTCGGAAGGACGGGCGAAGAAGCGGTGGGCCAACTCCTCCAGCACCCGGCGCTTCGCTGCCATCAGCCGCTGATAGTCCACCAGGGGAGCCGCCCGCACGAGGTCGATCTCGCGCCGCAGCTCAGGCGACTCGAGGAGACGGCGGGCTGCAGCGCAGTCGTCCATCTCGGGCAGGCGCCGCGGATCGATGTAGAGCTCGTTCCAGAAGAGGCGGCTCGCCGGCGCATACGGGCTCGGCTCGCACGGCTCGTCGAGGAACGCGGCGAGGAGCGGCAGGGTCGCCACGACGCCGCCTCCCAGGCTCGCCGTCCATTCCGCCAGGGTCTCGAGATCCGAAAAGTCGCCCGCCCCCCAGCTCCGCTCGGTGCGCAGGGCGTGGAGCGGCAGGAAGACGCCCCACAGCGAGCGCCGGTCGCCGTAGGCGCGGGAAGGAGCAGCGATCACCAGCGACTCGTAGGACTTGCCGCCGGCTTCGACGCGCAGATTGTGATACCCGGAAGGAAGCGCCTCGGGCAGGACCAGCCGGCGGACCCCCTCCGCCGTCTGCGCCAGGCTGTCGAGATCGAGCACCCAGCCGCGGCGCTCGCCGCCTTCGAGGTCGAGATGGCAGGCGAGGGAGCCGCGGGCGTTCCCGAGGCGCAGGTCGATGTCGCGGGCGTGGCCGTCCCAGGCCACCACCACCGGCTCGAGCACGCGTTCGGCCAGCTCGTCGCGGCGGGAGCGCAGCGCCTCGGGTAGATCGGCGAAGGAATCGAGCGGCGCCCCCAGGGCCTTCAGCACGCCGAGCAGCGACTCCGGGCCTGCTTCGACATATTGTCCCAGGGCGTCGTGATAGGAGGCCTGGACCCCGTAGAGGTGGGCCAGGGTCCGCAGATCTTCTTTTTCAGTCGACAACACAGCCTCCAGTTTTCACCGCCCGGCTCACCGCTCACCGGCTCTCGCCCAGGATGTCGAGAATGCCCTGCAACGGGATCCCGACCCAGCCCGGACGGTTGTGCAGCTCATGGGACAGCTCGACGAGCGCCTTTTCCAGCTCATAGACGTCGAGGAGGGTGGCGAGCTCTCTGCGCGAGGCCGGCATGAACGAGGCACTCCGCGCCCGGTCCAGGTAAGCGCGCAGAAACGCGGCCGAGATCCAGCGCTCCCAGTACCGCGCCCAGCTCGCGATCTCCGCCAGCGCCTCCGGGCTCACGACACCGGCCGCCGCCTCCTCGAACAGCTTCGCCGAGGCGGCATAGTGGAACGAGCGTACCATCCCGGCCACGTCCCGGAAGGGAGACCGCTTGAGCCGCCGTTCCGACAGCGGCCGCGAAGGCTCGCCCTCGAAGCCCACGATGACGAAATCCCTGCCGGTAAAGCGGACCTGCCCGAGATGATAGTCGCCGTGGCAGCGAATCCGCTCGGTGGAGAGCTTGACGCCCACGAGCCGGTGGAAGCTCGCCACCACCCGCTCCTCCGCGGCGAGCACCCGTTCGGCGGCGAGGCGCTCGACCGCACGCAAATCGTCGAGCCGCTGCCGCAGGAGCCGGAGGCTCCGCTTCGCCTGCGTGCGCATGGAATCGTAGAGGGAGCGCTGGTAGAGCTCCGTGAACGGCTCCGGGGCAAAGGCCCGGTCCTCGCGGCTCGCTGCCGAGACGGAGGCGAGGGCCAGATGGAGCTCCGCGGTGCGCTCGCCCAGCAGGCGCACGCTGGGCAGATAAGTGCCGAGGCGCTCGAAGTCGTCGGGCGGCAAGTCCTGCTCCGCCAGCTCCACCGGCGGCTCCGCCGGGACCGGCGCCAACCCGTGCTCGCCGCGGCCCCAGCCGGTGACCGCGCGCTCGAAATAGCGCCCCAGGGCGTCCAGGGTCCAGCGCCAGGCGTCCCCCTCGTCGGGGATCACCTCGCGGAGCACTCCCAGCGTCGCCGGCTCCCCCGGCGTCCGCGGCCGGACCTCCAGCCAGCCCGCCACGCGCGGGACGTTGCGAAAGGTCGTCTTCTCGGTGAGGAACCGGCCGATTTCCAGGTCCGGGTTGACCCCCGGCTCCAGCCGGCGGAAGGCCTTGAAGGCCAGCCGCCCGCCGCGCAGAGCCGCCAGCGCCGGCGCCGCCACGGCCACCAGCTCATGCCTGGCGCCGCGGAACCGCGAGCCCCGTTCGACGGCTTGGAGCATCGCGCGGGTGAAGGCGGGCTCGCCGAGCGGATCGACGAGGAGGCCGGTCCCCTCCGGCTGTTCGGACTCCAGGCGGACCAAGGCGGCGCGGGCGCGCTTCGTTCCCGGCGCGAAGGCCACGGGAACCGCATAGGTCTCGGCCTCGCCGTCCGTGGGCTCGACGCCGAGGAGGAGCAGGCGCGGCGCCTCGGCGGTCGGATCGGCCATGGGGATCACATCGGCGAGCGTCATCCGGCGCACGGTGCCCGCCTCGGCGGCGAACCAGCGGCGCGCCGGCAGCGCGACGGCCAGCGCCTTCTCGAGCTCGTCCCGCGCGCTGTCTTGGAAGACCTCCTCCCAGCCACCATGGATCGCCACCGCAGGGAGAGAGGGCGTTCGCGTCCGCTCCACCCTCGCGGTCTGGCCGAACCGGGACGGCTCGCCGACCAGAGAGAACCAGATGAACGAATGCTGGCTCAGGGTGAGGGGATACGGCGCCTGCGTGATGCGCGGAAAGCTCGAGCGGCCGAACAGCTCGACCGGCGTCATCCCCGCCTGTGCGGACAGGTCCAGCTCCGCGTGCTGGACGAAGCGCGACAGGTTCACCACCACCAGCAGCGTCTCGTCCTCCCCGTGCTCCCGGTACCGCCGCAGGAACGCCAGCACCCGGTGGTTGTCCGGCGCGAGGAGCTCCAGGGTGCCGCGGCTGAACGCGCGGTGCCGCCCGCGCAGCGCGATCACCCGCCGCATCCACCACAGGAGGGAGTGGGGGTTGGCGTCCTGCGCCTCCACGTTGACCGTCCCAAAGTGGTATTCGGGGTCGACGATCGCCGGCAGATAGAGCTTGTGGGGGTTGGCGCGCGAGAAACCGGCATTCTTGTCGGCGCTCCACTGCATGGGCGTGCGCACGCCGTTCCTGTCGCCCAGGTAGAAGTTGTCGCCCATACCGATCTCGTCGCCGTAGTAGATGACCGGAGTGCCCGGGAGGGAGAAGAGGAGCGCGTTCATCAGCTCGATGCGCCGGCGGTCGTTACCGAGGAGCGGCGCCAGGCGGCGGCGGATGCCGACGTTGATCCGCTGCTCCTTGTCCGCGGCGTAGACCCGGTACATGTAGTCCCGCTCCTCGTCGGTCACCATCTCCAGGGTCAGCTCGTCGTGGTTGCGCAGGAACGTCGCCCACTGTGCGTTTTCCGGGATCGGCGGCGTCTGCTGCAGGATGTCGACGATCGGGAAGCGGTCCTCCATGCGGATCGCCATGAACAGGCGGGGCATGACCGGGAAGTGGAACGCCATGTGGCACTCGTCGCCGCCGGTCGCCGGATCTCCGAAGTAAGCGATCGAGTCTTCCGGCCACTGGTTGGCCTCCGCGAGGAGCATCCGGCCGGCGAACCTGGCGTCCACGTGGGCGCGCAGCTGCTTCAAGAAGGCGTGCGTCTCCGGCAGGTTTTCGTTGTTCGTCCCCTCCCGCTCGTAGAGGTAGGGGACGGCGTCGAGGCGCAGGCCGTCCACCCCCATTTCCAGCCAGAAGTCGAGGGCCTTGAAGACCTCTTCATGGACCCGCGGGTTGTCGAAATTCAAGTCCGGCTGGTGCGAGAAGAAGCGGTGCCAGTAGTAGGCGTCGGCCACCGGATCGCGGGTCCAGTTCGAGGTCTCGGTGTCGGTGAAGATGATGCGGGTGCCGGCATACTTCGTGTCGCTGTCGCTCCACACGTAGAAGTCGCGCTCCGGCGAGCCGGGAGGCGCCAGGCGGGCGCGCTGAAACCAGGGGTGCTGATCCGAGGTGTGGTTGATCACCAGCTCAGTGATCACCTTGAGACCGCGCCGATGGGCCTCGTCGAGGAAGGTCTTGAAGTCCTCCAGCGTGCCGTAGGCCGGGTGGACGCTGGTGTAGTCCGCGATGTCGTAGCCGTCGTCGCGCCAGGGCGAGGGATAGAAGGGGAGGAGCCAGATCGCGGTCACGCCGAGATCGCGCAGGTAGTCGAGCTTGCCCGTCAGACCCTGGAAGTCTCCTCTCCCGTCGCCATCCGAATCGGCGAAGGCGCGGACGTGGACCTCGTAGATCACCGCGTCCTTGTACCAGAGGGCATCGCTCATGCTCGCGTCACCGTCGCCGCACCCGGAAGACGTGGGCAGGGATCGAAAGCGGGTCGAGCTGCACGAAGTTGCGCGTTCCATGCCAAAGATGGCGGGCGCCGGTGAGCAGGTCGTGGACCTGATAGGGCTGGTCCCTGGGCAGGCCGAGATCCTCCACCGGCAGCTCCAACCAAGCCCCCTGCACCTTCTGGAGGTCGAGGCTGACCGCCACCAGGATGAGGTTGTCCCCCTTGTCGTCGACCTTGCTGTAGCAGAGGACGCGGTCGTTGTCCGTGGGATGGAAGCGCAGGCCGCGGTCGCTCTGCAGGGCCGGGTTCTCGCGGCGGATCTTGTTGACCAGGGAGATGAGCTCGCCTGCGCCTTCGTCCGGCGGAGAATCGATGGCATAGCTCGCCCCGAGGGTCGCGGCCAGAAGGAGGCGCTGCACGAAGGCCCGCCGGTGATCGAGCGGTGGGGCTTGAGGCAGTGGAGGCGTCAGGGCGATCTCGACTCCTAGCTCAGCCGCTCTGTCGCGCAGGCGCTGAAAGCCCTCAGCCATCCCCGGTGCCGGATCGGGAGACAACGACAGGACATCAAAACCCAGCCGTGCGACCGCCGGCAGATGAGCCTCGGCCTCGCGAAAGGTCGCCTGGATCTCGTATCGAGCTGGATAGCGGGAGCGTTCGCGCTCCACCACGACCTCGAGCTCCCGGTGTACGGTCGCGAGCCGCCGGTCGGCGTAGCGCTCCATGAGGAGCGCCAACTCGTCGTCGAGTGCCAGGCGGAGGCGGGCCGCGGGATCGGCCCCCGCTTCGAGGTCCTGGGCCAGGGCGCCCAGGATGCGCGCTTCGGACTTCTTCTGCTCCGCCTCGGCCCGCCGCGCCGCTGCGCGGATCAACGAAACGCCGGCGCCGAGATCGACCGCCACGTCCTCGCCGGCGTCGACTCGCTTCCTGAGGTCGCGGCGCCAAGTCTTGAAGGCGTCCACCCAGCCGGTGACGGTGTACTGCCAGCGGCCCTCCGTGGTGACCGTGAAGACGGCGCGCCAGCGGTCGTTCGGCAGGGCCTGCATCGGTGCTTCGCTCCACTGGGCGGCGCGATGTGGACGATAGAGGAGCCGGCAAGTGATGGCGTCGCGCCCTTCCGTGACGGCGGACGCGTCGACCACGACCGTCTCCCCCACCACCCGTTTGATGGGGATCCGCCCGCCGTCGATTTCGGGCGAGATCTGCTCGATGACGACCCGCTGCGTGCCTGTTGCGTTGCTCGTCTCGCTCATAGATCCATCGTCGTGTCCGTTCCCGGGGTTCACGCTCCGGGGCTACATGCTATCTGCACTCGGGGCACGCTATGCTTGTCTCGCCATGAGCCGCCTCTCGTGACCTGAACCAGGAGCCCCCATGACCTTCGTCGCCGACCTCGCCCCCCAGCCCCTCTGGAAGCACTTCGACGAGATCCTCACGATCCCCCGGGGGTCCACCAAAGAGGAGGCGATGCGCCGCTATGTGCTCCGGTTGGCGGAGGGAAAGGGGCTGCGAACACGGGTGGACGCGGCGGGCAACGCGGTGGTCCTCAAGCCGGCCAGCCGGGGCAAGGAAGGCGCGGCCACGGTGGTCCTTCAGTCCCATCTGGACATGGTCAACGAGAAGAATTCGGACGTCGCTCACGATTTCGAGCGCGATCCTCTCTTGCCGCGGCGCGAGGGCGACTTCGTGAAGGCTACCGGGACGACGCTCGGGGCGGACAACGGGATCGGGGTGGCCGCCATGCTCGCCGTCATGGAGGCGGACGACATCGTTCACGGCCCCCTGGAGCTCCTCTTCACCATCGACGAAGAGACGGGGCTCACCGGCGCGAGCGACCTCGATCCATCGCTGCTCACGGGGAAGATCCTCCTCAACCTGGACACGGAGGAGGAGAACGAGGTGACCATCGGGTGCGCCGGCGCGGGGATCAGCACGCTTCGGCTCCCGGTCGCCAGCGGGCCCTCTCCCGCCGGCAGCGTTGCCCTGGAGGTCGCCCTGACGGGGCTCAAGGGCGGCCACTCGGGGATGGAGATCCATCTCCCCCGCGGCAACGCGATTAAGCTGCTGGCGCGGGCGCTCTACAGCGCCAGCCTCCAACATCCCGTCCACCTCGCGTCCCTCCGCGGAGGCGGCAAGCACAACGCCATCCCCCGCGAGGCGGTGGCGACGATCTTCGTGCAGGCCGCGGATCGTGAGGCGGTGAGCCAGGCGTTAGACAAGGAAGTCGCGGACATCCGGGCGGAGCTTCCCGCGGAGCCGGACCTGCGGCTCGAGGTGCGCTCCGCTTCTCCCGCCCAAGGCTGGACGGAAGGTGCGGGCCGCCGCGCCCTGGCCCTGGTCGAGGCGCTCCCCCACGGCGTCATCGCCATGAGCCAGGACATCCCGGATCTCGTCGAGACGAGCACCAACCTGGCGGTCGTGGAGCCCCTCGACGGTTCCCTCTCCATCCTGCTCAGCAGCCGCAGCTCCGTCGACTCGGCCCTGCGGGCCATCCGCCAGCAGATCCGCGCCGCCGCGGATCTCGCCGCCGCCTCCGTCGAAGAGGGGCGAGGCTATCCCGGCTGGAAACCGAACCTCAATTCCGGACTGCTGCGGAGGTTCCGCGCGCTGCACCAGCGCATCACCGGCAAGGACCCGATCCTACGGGCCATCCACGCCGGGCTCGAGTGCGGAATCATCGGCGAAAAGGTCCCCGGCATGGAGATGATCTCCTTCGGCCCCCAGATCCTGGGCGCCCACTCTCCCGACGAGCGCGTCAACGTCGGTTCGGTGGAGCGCTTCTACCACCTGCTCACGGCGACGCTGGCCGAGCTGGCGGCATAGGCGGCGGCCGGCGGCAGCTCCGCGAAGCTGCAGGTGAAGTGGCGCAGGACTTTGGGGACCACGGTCATGCGGAAGCCCCGCAACTCGTCGCGGTGGTCGCGGATGTGCTCCAGGACGTCGGCTACGTAGTCCAGGTGGGAGTTGGTGAAGACGCGGCGCGGGATGGCCAGGCGGATCAGCTCCATGGGCGCCGGGATCTCCTCGCCGGTCTGCGGGTCGGTGTGGCCGAACATGACCGTGCCGATCTCCACGCCACGCACGCCGCCCTCGCGGTAGAGGGCGACCGACAGCGCCTGCGCCGGGAACTCCAGAGGCTTGATGTGCGGCAGGAGGCGCTTGGCATCGACGTAGACGGCGTGGCCGCCGGTGGGCTGCATGATGGGGATGCCGAGCGCGGTCAGCTTGGCTCCGAAAGCCGCCACCTGCCCCACCCGGAACTGCAGATAGTTCTCGTCCAGCACCTCGCGCAGGCCGCGGGCCACCGCTTCGAGGTCCCGGCCGGCGAGGCCGCCGTAGGTCGGGAACCCTTCGATGACGATCAGGCGCTGCTTCAACAGCTCGAGGAGCCCCTCGTCGCGGCTGGCGAGGAAGCCGCCGATGTTCGCCAGACCGTCCTTCTTCGCGCTCATCGTGCAGCCGTCGGCGTAGCTGAACACGTCGCGGACGATGTCGGCCACCGAGCGGTCCCCCTGCCCGGCTTCCCGCTGCTTGATGAACCAGGCGTTCTCGGCGAAGCGGCAGGCGTCGATGTAGAAAGGCACCCCGAAGTCCCGGCAGAGCGCCGCGACAGCTTTGACGTTGCCCAGGGAGACCGGCTGCCCGCCGCCGGAGTTGTTGGTCAGGGTCAGCATGCACAGGGGGACGCTGGCGCGCGACTCCTCGAACAGCCGGCGCAGGCGATCGAGGTCCATGTTCCCCTTGAAGGGGTGGTCCGCCGCCGGATTCGTCCCTTCCTCGATGACCAGGTCCAGGGCGATGCCGCCGTTGACCTCGATGTTGGCCCGCGTGGTGTCGAAGTGGTTGTTGCTGGGGACGATCATCCCCGGCCTGACGAGCGTGGAGAACAGCAGATTCTCGGCGACGCGCCCCTGGTGGACGGGGAGGAAGTGCGGGAATCCGAAGACGTCGCGAATGGAGTCCTGGAGATGGAAGAAGTTGCGCGCCCCGGCATAGGCCTCGTCGCCCTGCATGAGCCCGGCCCACTGCCAGTCGGACATCGCCGACGTCCCGGAATCGGTGAAGAGGTCGATGAAGACCCCCTCCGACGGGACTTTGAACAGGTTGAACCCGCCCTCGACCAGCAGGCGCTCGCGCTCCTCCCGCGGCAGGAGGACGATCTTCTCGACGACTTTGACTCGCCACGGCTCCGGCAATGAACGCATGCTTCCCCTCCAGAATCGACAGATTCAAGACAAATGACACAGGCCTGTCAGCAGGTGCGTCAGGACTAGAGTGTACCGCAAAGCAAAAGCGGGACAGCCGGGTCCTTATAATGACGCCATGGACGGGGTGGCGAAGCGGCTCTTTCTCGCATGACACCCCTCGCAGAGCTTCGCAACCTCACGAAGACCTATGAGGAGGGCGGCCGGCAGCGTACGGTGCTTTGCGCGGCGAACGCGGCGTTCGCGCGGGGCGAGTTGGCGGTTCTCGTGGGGCGGAGCGGCTCGGGGAAGTCGACGCTTCTCAACCTGCTCTCGGGGATCGACCTCCCCACGGCCGGCGAGGTGGTGGTGGACGGCGTCGTGCTCTCCGCGCTCTCGGAGCGCGAGCGGACGCTCTTCCGGCGCGATCACGTCGGCTTCGTGTTCCAGCTCTTCAATCTGATCCCGACCCTCACCGTCGAAGAGAACGTGCTGCTCCCGCTGGAGCTCAAGGGCAGCCCCACCGCGGGAGCGCGAGCCGCGGCGCTCGACCTCCTGTCCGAAGTGGGTCTCGCCGACCGCCGCGCGGCGTTCCCCGACCGTCTGTCGGGCGGCGAGCAGCAGCGGGTGGCGGTGGCCCGGGCGCTGGCCCACGATCCGCTCCTCGTTCTCGCCGACGAGCCCACCGGCAACCTCGACCTCGAGACGGGCCTCCAGGTGCTCGAGCTCCTCGACAGCCTGACCCGCCGAGCGGGCAAGACCATGGTGATGGCGACCCACAGCCCCGAGGTGGTCGGGCTCGCCGACCGGGTGTTCCGCATCGAGGACTGCCGGCTGGCGGAGCGCGCACCGTGAGCACGGCTCTCCTCTGGCGATCGAGCCGCCGCCACCTGGTCCGCCATCCGTGGCAGATCGGCCTTGCCGTGATCGGCGTCGCCCTGGGCGTCGCGGTGGTGGTCTCGATCGACCTCGCCAACACGAGCGCCCGGAGGGCTTTCGCCCTGTCCACCGAAGCGGTCACCGGCCGAGCTACACATCAGCTGGTCGGCGGGCCGGGCGGTCTTCCCGATACCGTCTTCCGCGACCTCACCCTCGCCGAAGGCCTCGCGGGCAGAATCGCGATGGCGCCCCTGGTGGAGGGCTATGGCGCCCTGCCAGAGAAAGAGGGAAAGGGCCGGCGGGTCTTGCACGTCCTCGGCGTCGATCCGTTCTCCGAGGCACCGTTCCGGCCTTATCTGAAACCTGGTGACGGCGGCAGAAGCGCGCCCGCGATCGATCTCGGTGCCCTCCTCACACATCCGGGCGCCGGGGTGCTCTCGGCGGAATCGGCACGGGAGCTTGGACTCCGGCTCGGCGACTCCTTTCACCTTCGGGTCGCCGGCGCGGACCGAACGGTGGAGCTGGCCGGCGTGCTCGAGGTCACGGATGAGGGATCTCGCCGGGCTCTGGCCGACCTGCTGGCCATGGACATCGCCGCCGCCCAGGAGCTCTTCGGCCGCGCCGGCACGATCGATCGCATCGATCTGATCATCCCCGAGGGTGACCGCGGCGGGAAGCTGTTGGGCCGCTTGGCCGCCGCCCTGCCGCCGGGCGCCCAGATCCTCCGCGCCTCGTCGCGCAGCCAGACGACCGAGGAGATGACCCGGGCCTTCCGGCTCAACCTGACCGCCCTGTCGCTCCTCGCCCTGGTCTGCGGAGGCTTCCTCATCTACAACACCATGACGTTTTCGGTCGTGCAGCGGCGGCCGCTCATCGGGATCCTGCGCGCCCTGGGGGCGACACGGAGCGAGATCTTCGCGCTCGTCCTCGGCGAAGCCGCCGCGGTTGGGGTCGCCGGCACGGCGCTCGGGCTCGCCTCCGGCGTGGTCCTCGGCCGCGGGCTGGTCCAGTTGGTGACGCAGACGATCAACGACCTCTATTTCGTTCTCTCCGTCCGCGAGCTGGCGCTCACCCCGCTCACCTTCATCGCGGGAGCTGTCTTGGGAATCGGAGCGACGCTCCTCGCCGCCGCAGTCCCGGCCTGGGAGGCCACGCGCACCCCGCCGCGGGCGGTGCTCGCCCGCTCGATCCTGGAGGAGCGGTACCGCAAGGCGCTTCCTCGGGCCACCGCCGGCGGCCTCGCCCTCCTGCTCGCCGGCCTCCTCCTGCTCATCCCGCACAACCTCGTCGTGAGCTTCAGCGGCCTTTCCGGCGTGATCCTCGGGTGTGCGCTGCTGGCGCCGGTGGCCACGGTCCTCCTGATGCGCCTCCTCCGCCGTCCCATGGGCGCTCTGTTCGGAGTCCTGGGACGGATGGCGGCCGGCGGCGTGGTCGCCGCCCTCTCGCGCACCGCGGTGGCCATCGCCGCCCTGGTGATCGCGGTGTCGGTGAGCGTCGGCATCGGTGTGATGATCGACAGCTTCCGCCAGACGCTGAGCCGGTGGTTGGAGAGGACGCTCCAGGACGACGTCTACGTCACTGTGCCAAGCCGGGCCGGCGGCTTCGTGGGCGCCGACCTCGATCCCGCGATCGCGCGGCGGGCGGCGGCCATGGCGGGCGTGGTGCGCGTCGAGACTCTGCGGCGCGTGGAGCTCGCCACGCCGGAGGGACCTGTACGCCTGATCGTCCTCGGCACCGACCTCTGGGGGCTCGCGCGCCACGAGCTGCAGCAAGGAGATCCAGCTACCGCCTGGCCCGCCGTGCTGGACGGTGGCGCCGTCGTCGTCTCCGAGCCCTTCTCCCGTCGCCATGGCGTCGAGCCTGGGGCGGGTTTGCGGCTGCCCACCGACGCCGGCCCGCGCCTCTTCCCAGTCGTCGGCGTCTACTCCGACTTCGCCTCGGATCAGGGGCTCGTCCTGATGAGCCGCGCCACGTACCGCCGCTTCTGGCACGACCCGCTCCTCTCCGGCTTCTCTCTCAACGTGGCGCGCGGCGTCGACGCCGACCGCACGATCGAGCGGCTGCGCGCCGCCGCCGGAGACGCGGCGTTGCTCATCCGCTCGAACCGCGCGCTCAAGCGGATCTCGCTGGACATCTTCGACCGCACGTTCCGCATTACAGCGGTGCTCCGCCTGCTGGCCGGCCTGGTGGCCTTCATCGGCGTCCTTTCCGCCCTCATGGCGCTCCAGCTCGAGCGCATGCGGGAGCTCGGCGTGCTGCGCGCCAACGGCGTCACTCCGTCGCAGGTGTGGCAGCTCGTCACCGCGCAGACCGGTCTCCTCGGTCTCGCCGCCGGCCTCCTCTCGCTGCCGGTGGGTCTGGCGCTCGCCGCGATCATGATCTTCGTGATCAACCGCCGCTCTTTCGGCTGGACGATCCACATGCAGGTCGCGCCCGGCGTCCTCCTCGAAGCCTTCGGGCTCGCCCTCGTCGCCGCTCTCCTCGCCGGCCTCTATCCCGCCTGGAGGATGGCGCGGACATCGCCGGCATCGGCGTTGCGAGAGGAGTGACATGGCTCGCACGCCCGCTTTTTTCCTTGCCGTCCTTGTTGTCCTTGCTGTCCTTGTCCCCCTTTCCTCCTGCCGCGACCGGCCCCCGCAGCCCCAGGCCTCTCTCTCCGTAGCGGAGACGCTACGCGGAACCGAGCAGGCCGGCTACGCCAAGGCTCTCGCGCCGCGCGATTTCCACTTCCCTGCGGACCACGGCCCGCACTCCGACTTCCGCACCGAGTGGTGGTACTACACAGGGAATCTGGCGACTCGCGAGGGCCGGCGGTTCGGATTCCAGCTCACCTTCTTCCGCTCGGCCCTCGCGCCGGAAATGCCCGCCCGGACCTCGGCTTGGGCGACGCGGCAGGCCTATCTCTCCCACTTCGCCGTCACCGACGTGGCCGGGCAGCGCTTCCGCTCCTTCGAGCGCTGGGGACGCGGCGCACTCGACCTCGCGGGAGCGCAGGGCGAGCCGTTCCGGGTGTGGGTCGGCGACTGGAGGGCGGAAGCGGCTGACGGCACAGCGCCTCCGATGCGCCTGCGGGCGGCGCAGGACGACGCGTCCATCGACCTCGTCCTTGAGGAAGGCAAGCCGCCGGTGCTCGAGGGCGACCGGGGCTTGAGCCGGAAGGGCGCCGAGCCCGGGAACGCGTCCTACTACTACTCCCTGACGCGCATGCCCACCAGCGGAACGATCCACCTCGGCACGCAGACCTTCGCGGTCGCCGGCGCCGCCTGGATGGACCGCGAATGGAGCACCAGCTCGCTGGACAAGGACCAGATCGGCTGGGACTGGTTCGCGATCCAGCTTGCCGATCAGCGCGAGATCATGCTCTACCAACTCCGCCGGCGGGACGGGACCGCCGACCCGGCGAGCAGCGGCACGGTCGTCGGGCCCGCGGGCGAGGTGCGGCGCCTGGACCCGGCGGACTTCTCCCTCACGGTCCTCGCGCATTGGCGGAGCCCGCGGAGCGGCGCCGTCTACCCCTGCCGCTGGCGGCTGCGCATCCCCGGCGACGGTCTGGACCTCCAGATGGCTCCGCTGGTCGCCGATCAGGAGCTCGACGTCTCGTTCCGCTACTGGGAAGGCGCCGTGGCAGTGAGCGGGGCTCGGCTGGGCATGCCGGTGGACGGGCAGGGCTACGCCGAGATGACCGGCTACGGAGAGCGCCGCCGGTAAGGAGCGAACCGGGCGCGCGTTGAGTCGGTGTGCGCCTGCTCCCTTCGCAGACGCACAGCGCGCAAGCCGGCCGGCGTCCGCGCGCGGGAGAGGAGGTCCTCTCTTCCCTGGGCGCCGGCCTCTTGTCCGCCACTGCTCACCCGTGGGCGCGGAAGGAGCGGGCGAGGAGACCGATGCCGCCGAAGAGGAGCACGAGCATGACGATCAGCTCGTAGAGACTGGCGCTCTGGAAATAGATCTGGAGATTCATGAGGATGCCGGCGAGGATCACCACCACGCCGGCGAACAGCAGCAGCCAACCTACGATCGAACGGCCGTTGAAGAAAAGGATGGCCACCCCGAAGATGAACGGCACGAGCGAGAGGCCGAAGGCGCTGTGCCCCATGAACGTCCAGAAGCCGCTGGTCACCGTGACGTGGCTGGTGAGCATGTAGCCCCCCGCCACCGCCATCGCCAAGCCGATCAGGAACTCGCCGAGGCCGCCGGGGGTCCCGCCGGGGCCGCGCTGGCTCGCATCCGCCATCTCGTCCTCCCTTTCTGCGCCGTCGCAGGCAGTCTATCAAGCCGCCCGCCGCAGGATGAGGTGCCGGTAGCGCCCCACGGCCGGCTCGTCCACGGCCACCTCGAGGGGCGCGCCGGAGGCCGCCAGGATCTCCCCCATGCGCCGGTTGGTGCTGGTGAAGACGAGGTCGAGCAGCGCGAGGCCGGCCCACCGCAGCGCTCCGGGGCGATCGCCATCGGCGAGGAACTTGTCGAAGACCGCGATCCGGCCGCCCGGGCGGAGCACCCGGGCTGCCTCGCGCAGGCAGCGCACTGGATCGGGGATGACCTCGAGGACCATGTGGAGAACCGCCGTGTCGAACGAGCCGTCCGGCAGGTCGAGCGCCTGCCCGTCCATGACGCGCAGCTCCACACCGGGGCGGACATTCCGCCGTGCCTGCCGCAGCATGGCCGGCGTCAGGTCGATCGCCAGCACCTCGACTCCTTCCGGGACGAACGGCAGGTCGGCCCCGGTGCCGCAGCCGATGATCAGCAGCCGCTCCCCCGGCCGCGGAGCCAGCAGCTCGAGCGACCGGCGCCGCTCGGCGTGCAGCCGGGTCACGCGGTCATAGCACGGCGCCCAGACCGAGTAGCGGAAGAGCTGCCAACGATTCGAGGGCATGGAGGTCACAGGCCTGCAAACGACGGACCGGTTTAGAAGGAAGGCTCCGTGCTATCCTTACCAGGTATTACAAGGAGGCCTCCATGGCAATTACGTCTGTCACCAGCAAGGGCCAGGTCACCATCCCCAAGCCGGTGCGGCAGCAACTGGGTATCCGGCAGGGCAGCCGGATCGAATTTTCCCTGGTGGGCGATCATGTGGAGCTTCGCGTGCGTAGCTCGCCCGCCGAGGTGCCGGCCAGCGGGTTTGGCATGCTGACCAGCCGCAAGCGCGCCGTGCCCTCGGATTTCGACCCCGCCAGCCTGCTGAAACCATGATCGGGCTCGACACCAATGTGCTTGCCCGCTATTACATTGCGGACAGGGCGGACGCCGAGGCCGCGGAGCAGCATGAAGCGGCCCGCCGCTTGATCGAGTCCGGACAGCCATTGAGGGTATGCAAGACGGTGGTGCTGGAGCTGGAGTGGGTCATGCGCGGCTACTATGGATTCGCTCCGCAAGAAGTCGCGCGGGTTTTTCACCACCTGCTGGGCTTGGCGCATGTCACGGTGGAAGACCGCGAGACGCTCGAGCAGGCGCTAGCCCGCTGCGAGGCTGGACTGGATATGGCTGATGCCCTTCACCATGCCAGTTATCGCGACTGCGAGAGCATGGCCTCGTTTGATGACCAGAAATTCGCCCGCCGGGTCAAACGGCTCGGGCTGTTGCCAAGGGTGGTGGCGCCAACCTGAGGAATGCGGGTTGGATCGGCGTGCGTGAGAACCGCGGTTAGCTCCATAGCATGGCTCCTGGCTGAAACAGCCTAGATTGTAAGAACCTCCACGTGGAGAAGCTTACACGAGACCTCCCTCCCAGCGAAGGGAGGGAGTTTCCTGCAGGAAGGCGCCGCAGCGCGGGCGCCTCAGAAAGGCTGCTTCGGGGTCTCCAGATCCTCGCGGCGGCCGAACCGATCCGGAGGCATGCGCACCGAGTCGCCGAGGAGGCGCAGCACGTCCAGGGGATCACACTGCGCCAGTCGATGGTAGAGGCGTACGGCGGCCTCGGCTTCCGCCAGCCAGAGCGGGCAGCGTTCCGGCGAGGGCTCCAACAGATCGCCGCCCACCGGGGCCGCGACGAGCGAGCTGTGGTTGCAGACCGCCCGCGCCCAGCAGGCGTGGCAGGGCGAGCTGTCCGGATCGTGGGGGTCGTCCACGAGGTCGTCGGTCCACGCCTGTGGGTCGGACCCCGCGAAGCTGTCCAGCTCCCATCCCGGCTCGGTGCGCGGCTCTTTCCCGGTCAGGCGGCGCACCATGCGGGTCAGCGGCCGGAAATCGATGGGGATACGGCGGCACCCGAGATCGGCGACCATCTCGTCGCAGACGGCGAGCAGGTCGTTCCGGTAGTCGCGCTGCCGGCCGCTCGGCGCCTCCTCCGGCGCCGCGGCTTCGCCGCGCCAGACGTCCAGGTGGCGCACGCCGTTCCGCTTCGCCCAGGCCCACAGATCGAGCAGCCGGGCGTCGCCGCCGAGGACGCACTGGACGGCCGTCCGCTCCGCCAGATCGAGGAGAAGGAAGAGGGACGACGCGCCCATCTCCCAGGCCCGCTGCTCGGCCGTCGAGGCGTCACGGGCCGGAAAGGCGCCGCAGCGCAGACGGATCTGGACCGGCGCCGCGGCGAGGAAGGCGGCCACCGGGCGCGTCACCTGACGAGCGTCGAGCGCGAGCTCGAACGAGACATCCTGCGGGGCGCGGGCGGCCATCCGCTCGGCTTCCACCATGACGCGCTCGACCAGAGGCGCACCGGGGAAGGCGCCGTCCCAGTCGAGCAGGAGCTGGACGCGGGAGACGCCCACGCTCTGCTTGAACACGGAGGTGAGGATCTCCGACACCTCCCCGTCGGCCGGACCGACGCGGGCGTGGACCTCGTCGTCGAAGCGGTGGATCGACGACAGGCGCCACCAGCCGCGCGTGTCGCCGCCGTCCGGCTCCCCGGCACATCCCGCCCAACTCTCGTCGGTCAGCAGATCCTCCTTGACCAGCCAGCTCAGCAGGTCGTCGTCCAGGTCGCCGGTCTCCAGCGCCGGCGCAACGTGGAACTGCAGCTCCTGCGGGACTTCCAGCACCGCGGCCCGCTCGAGGTCGTAGATCAGAGTGCACGAGCCGTCCCCGTCGATCAAAGGATGCATGACTCTCCACCGCAACGCGCCCGGCATCGGGATGCTGGCTGTATTCACGCACGACCTCCTTGAAGCAAGGCTCGATCGCGGATCTCTTGAGAGCTGAACGATTATGGCGATCTTACCCTAATAACAACGTTGCCGCTAAGGGGGTCGAACGGGACAAATTTCGCCGCGGAGAGCTTAGCGAAGCGGGAGGAGCGGGCGCGCCGATCCTGAAGCTGGACCGGCGCGCGACATCAGGACGGTTGCTTGAGCCAGCGATCGAGCCAGCCGAGCACGACCTCGTGCCAGCGCAGCGCATTGCCAGGCTTCTGGACCCAGTGGTTCTCGTCCGGGAAGTAGAGGAAGCGGCTGGGGATGCCCCGCCGCTGCAGGGCGTTGAAGGCCGCGAAGCCCTGGTTGTCCGGGATGCGGTAGTCGCGGCCGCCATGGATGACGAGCATCGGAGTCTTCCACTTGGCGACGAAATTCACCGGGTTCTGCCGCTCGTAGCCCTGGGGGTTCTGCCAGTACGGGCCGCCCTGCTCCCACTCGGGGAACCACAGCTCTTCGGTGCCGTAGTACATCATCCGCTGATCGAAGGTGCCGTCGTGAGTGACCAGGCAGCGGAAGCGGTCGGGCCAGTTGCCGGCGATCCAGTTCGTCATGTAGCCGCCATAGGAGGCGCCCAGTGCGCCGGCGCGGTCGCCGTCCAGCCAGGGGTAGCGCGCGACGGCGGCGGCGAGACCCTTCTGCAGGTCCTCCAGGGGCTTGCCGCCCCAGTCCTTGTTGATCGCGTCGGTGAACGCCTGCCCATAGCCGGTGGAGCCGTGGAAGTCGACGGTCACCACGGCGTACCCGGCGCCGGCGTAGACCTCGGGGTTCCAGCGGTAGTGAAATTCGTTGTTGAAAGAGCCCTGGGGACCGCCGTGGATCAGAAAAGCGATGGGGTACTTCGTCCCCGCCGCGAAATCGGCGGGCTTGAAGGCCCAGCCGTAGACGGTGTCGCCGTTGGCTCCCGGAAAGTGGAACTGCTCCGGCTCGCCGAAGCGGATGGCGGCCAGGCGCTCCTTGTTGAAGGCGGTGATCTGCTTGCGGTCGGAGCCGTCGGGTCTGACGGTGAAGAGCTCCACCGGCGCCCGCAGGTGGTCGAGGCCGAAGACGAGGCGGTCACCGGCCACGGCCGGACTGCGCACGTGTCCTTCGCTCACCACCTTGCGCACCTTGCCGGTGGCCACGTCGATGGCGAACAGCGGATGTTGCCCGGTGTCCGGCGCCGTGGTGTAGAGGGTGCGGCCGTCCGGCGAGAAGACCACGCCTTCCGGTGAGCGGTCCCAGTCGGCCGCGATCTCGCGGTCCTGTCCGGTGGCGCGGTCGCGCAGGACGATCCAGAAGCGGTCGGCCTCGTAACCCGCGCGCTTCATCCGCAGGTAGGCCAGGGTCTTGCCGTCGGGCGAGAAGGCCGGCTGGGTGTCCCAGGCCGGGTTCGCCGCCGTGAGATTTTTGGGTGCCTGCCTGCCGTCCACCGCCACCTCGTAGAGGTCGAAGTTGGTCGACCAGGGCTCCTCGCGGTTCTTCTCTCCGGCCAGGCGTGCGGCGAAGACGATGGAGCGGCCGTCGGGCGCGAAGGCCCACTCCTCGGCGCCGCCGAACGGGCGCGAGGGGACGTCGGCGTCGGCGAGGGCATGGCTCAGGTCCACCGGCTGACCCGGCTTGCCGTCGGCGCCGAGGGCGGCCACGAAAAGATGGTTCCGCAGCCCCTCGCTCCAGGCGTCCCAGTGGCGGACGAAGCCGCCGTCGTAGAGCTGGGCCGAGGTCTTGCCCTTCGCCTTGGCGTCGAGGCGCTCCTTGGTGCAGGCGATCGTGGCGCAGTCGGGGAAGACTTCCAGGCTGAAGGCGAGGCGCGAGCCGGCGGGCGAGACGGTGAGGTTGGACACGTCGAGGGGCAGATCCGTCACCTGCACCGCCTGCTTGTCGGTGCCCGGGATCGGCATCCGCCACACCTGGCTGGAGCCCGAGCGGGTGGAGAGGAAATAGAGGCTCTTACCGTCGGGAGACCAGCGGGGATTGGTGTCCGCCGCCTCATGGCTGGTAAGCTGGACGAGACCACCGCCATCCAGATTCACCAGCCAGAGGTCGTTGCGACCCTTGTTGGCCTCGAAGTCGGTCGTGCGCACCACGAAGGCCACGCTCTTGCCGTCCGGCGAGGGCTGGGGATCGGAGAGCCGCTGCATCTCGTGAAGGTCGCGGGCGGTGAACGGATGCGTGCTCTGAGCGGCGGTGGCGGGCACCGCGCCGGCCAGTGCGAGCGCGAGAACAGGAGTGATTGTGCGCATCAGATCCTCGGTTCGGATTCGAACAGCGTCAGGTCCAGGTCGTCGGCCGGAGACTCTACCTCAGGTGCGGCGGAGCTGTAACGTGGCGCCGCTCTGCGCCGCCTGATGTGACGGGCTCTGACTGTGAAGAGCCGGGAGAGCCGGGTGCGAAAAATGTCCATCCCGTCGCGTCCCTCCGCGCTGGAGGAGCGGCTTGCGAATCGCCTTTTTCTCCTGCTGTCGCCGCGGCTGCCGTGCACGGCCCAGCCGGCGCCGTTGCCCGTCCTGGCGCCCTTCGCAGAGGTCGCCGTGCCGCGCACCGGCGGTCCGGGCATCCTCACGGCGACCTGGTATCCGGCCGAGGGGCCGCCCCGGGGCGCCGTCCTCCTCCTTCCCCCCTGGGTGCCCTGGGGGCGCGCCTACTTCCATCACCGCGGCCGCATCGCCGTCTTGCGGGAGGCCGGCTACCACGCTCTCGCCCTCGACCTCGCGGGCTTCGGCGGCAGCGGGCCGCCGACCGGCTTTTTCGACCGCGATGTGGAGGACGGTCTGGTCTACCTGCGCCGGCGCGCAGGATCTCTCCCTTTGCACGTCTGGGGCGTGAGCGCCGGCGGCTCCTGGGCGCATCCGGTCCTCTCGCGTGTCGAGGGCGTCGCCGGCGCCGTCTTCGAGGACGTCGCCCCGCACCTGTTCGGCTGGTCGTGGCGCATGGCGCCGTCGGGGCGCCCCGGCTACCTCTTCTTCCGCACGGTCTTCCGCAATGCCTACCGCTACCTCGACGCCTGCCTCCACGCCCCGGGCCTGCGCCTCGCCGCGGTGTCCTACATCGGCGGCGAGCTCGACCCCGGGGTGCTCCCGGCCGAGACCGAGGAGCTGGCGCGCCTCGCCGGCGGCCGTTCACTCATCGTCCCCGGCGCCGGCCATCTGGGAGCGATCAAGATGGCCCGGGAAGCGGTCCTGGAGCTGGCCCTGGAGACATTCCACCAAGCGGAGAGCGGAGGCGGCCTTCGCGGCTCCATCCAGCGATAGGATCGGCCGGCGTGCGGTCCGCCCTCCTCGATCTCCTCCCCGGCCTCTGGGTCGCCTTCCTGGCGGCGCTCCTGGCCGCTGCGCTCCGCCGCTGGTTCGATCCGGTGCCGCGCCGTTGCTGGCTCGCCTGGGGCGCCGCGCTCGTGGTCCTCTTCGGCGCCGCGCTCTTCGCCGGCCGGGTGCTGCTTCCCCTCGGCTATCTGGTCCGCGTGCCGCCGTTCACCCGGTTGTGGGACGTCAACGCCGGGCCGCCGCCGGGCAACCTGGTGGAGAGCGACCTGGTGCTTCAGATCACCCCCTGGCTGATGCGCGTGCGGGAGGCCTTCGCGGCGGGCGAGTGGCCGCTGTGGAACCACCTCGCGGGAGCCGGCGAGCCGCTCCTGGGGAACCCGCAGACACAGGCGCTGCAACCGCTGGTTTGGCTCGCCTTCCCCTTCTCCGCCGCCGCGGCGGCGGGCGTCACCGCGGCTGCGCGGATGCTGAGCGCCCTGGTCTTCTCCTTCCTGCTGATGCGCCGTCTGGAGCTGTCGGAGCCGCCGGCACTCGGCACCAGCCTGGCCTACGGGCTGGGCGCCGGCATGCTCCTCTGGCTGAGCTGGCCGGTGGGCAACTCGCTGGCCCTCCTGCCGCTGGTGCTCTATGGGGTCGTCCTGGTGGACCAGCGGGGAGCGCGGCGCGACCAGGCGCTGCTCGCCGCCGCCGTCGCGGCTCTCCTCTCTGCCGGCCATCCCGAGACGATCCTCCACGTCGCCCTCCTCGCCACAGCCGTCGCCGCGGCGCGCTGGCTGGCACGCCCCGCGGGGGAGCGGCGCCGGGTCTTTCTCGGCTGGCTCGCCGCGTCCGCCGTGGGAGCGGGCCTGGCGGCTCCGGCCCTGCTGCCCGCGGCCGGCTTCCTGCCCCAGAGCCTTCGCCTGTCGCTTCTGGAGACGGCGCGCGCGCAGGTCGTCCACGACGGCTTCCTGGCCGGCTGGCGGACGCCCGTGGAGCGGGAGGAGAGCCGGGCCGCCCTGGGCCGTCGCCTGCTGCCCGTCGCAGCCCCCAACGCGTTCGGCAGCAGCCGTTTCGGCTCGTACTGGGGAGAGAGCAACGCCAACGAGGACGACGGGGCGTTCGTCGGCACGATCGCCCTGCTCGGCGCGCTCCTCGCCGCGGCCGGCGCCCGTGGCCGCCGGCTGCCGCAGGAGCGGGTGGCTCTCGGCGCGGCCCTGGTGGCGCTCGTCGTGCTGGCCCGGCCGCCCGGGCTCGCCCGGTTGCTGATCGCAGTCCCGGTGGTGCGCGACTCCCTCACGCTGCACCACCGGCTGCTGCTCACTTTGGGGTTTTGCATCGCCTGGCTGATGGGCTGCACCTGGCAGCGGTGGCTGGCCAGCGGCTCGCTCGGCCGGCTGTCCGGTCCGCGGATCGTCCTCGCGGTTCTCGGGCTCGCCGGCGTGGTGGCCTGGGCCTATCGAGCTCATCCCGCCCCGGCCGGCAGCCCGCCCCTCACCGGCCTGCGGGCTCTCTGGCTCGGCCTCCAGCTCGCCGCGCTCGCCTTCTCCATGCTCCTCCTGCTCGCCGGCCGGCGGCTCGGCGAGCGCCGGGCCATCGCCGGCTGGCTCCTCGCGGCCTGCGCCGGCGGCGAGCTGCTGGTCTTCCACGCACCCTTGAACCCGGCGGCGCCGGCACGGCTCTTCTATCCCGCGGTGCCGCCGGTGGCCTTCCTCCGCGAGCACCTCGGACCCTGGTATCGGATGTGCGGTCTGGGTCCGGCGCTGCGCGCGAACCTGCCGTCGGTCTACGGGCTGGCCGACCCGCGGACCGCGAATCCCATCAAGCCGGCCGCCGTCGCCGGCGCGCTCGCTGCCGTCAACCTTTTCCCCAACCGTGCCACCGACGGCTTCGCGGCGCCTTTCGATCCGCTCTATCCGCTGCTGGGCGTGCGCTACCTGATGACCGCGCCGGAGGTCGATCTGCCCCGCCCCTGGGGCCTGGCCTTCGCGGACAACACCGCCCGCGTCTGGGAGCACCCACGGCCCATCGAACGCCTGTTCCTGCCGCGCGCCACGATCGGTTGTCCATCCGCAACGCTGTGGGCCGACTGCCTGCGTCGCGTCGGGAGCTTCCGCAACCAGGCCGCTCTCGCCGACGGCGACGCAGCCCCGCCCGGGGTGACCGGCGGAGCGTGGCGCGCGCACGATCCTCACGCTTCGCGCCTCGACCTGCGGGAGCTTCGGCCTGCCTGGCTCCGCGCCGGAGTCCTGCTCACCGAGCCGCGCCTTCTCGCCACCAGCATGTACCAGGATGGAGGATGGAGATTGCTGCTCGGCGGCGCGCCGCGGCCGACTCTGCTTGCCGACGGTCCTTTCGTCGCCGCCTGGCTGCCCCCCGGATCCGCGGCCCTGGAGCTGATCTACCGCCCGCGCGGCTTCATCCCCGGCATGCTCGCCGCCGCCTTGGCGCTCACCGCGGCGGCGGTGCTGTGGGTCCCGCCGCCCGCCGCACCCGCTCCAGATCCCACGTCTCGACCGTCGCATCCCGGAAATCCGGCGGCCCCCACGCCGCGGTGAGGCGGGCGGCGAGGGCCTCACCGTCCTCGCGCAGGGCGCGGCGCAGGGCAGGGCGCAGGGGGCGGCCCGGCCGGGCCGGCGGATCGATCACGCGGTCCTCTTCCCATGGGAGCCGGAGATGGACGATCAGCGTCCGCGCTCGGCTGGCCAGATAGGCGGCCGGATCGGGCGGCACCTCGTTGCGGAACGAGATCCCCGGAACCCGCGGCAGATCGCGGGGCGCCGAGACGAGAACCGGCTGCCCGTGGATCCCCTGGTAGACATAGAACGAGCGGCAGAAGTCCCAGACCGTGGGCCAAGGCGCCTCCAGCACCGGCCCGCGGGGCAGGCGATGGTAGATCTCCGGCACCACGTCCGCCGGCAGGGTGGACAGCGGCGCGAAGAAGCCCACGAAGTCGTTGTGGTGCACGAACGAGCTGGTCCGGAAGCCAGGGGACGGGAAGGGACCGGTCAAGAAGAGGATGAGGAGGCAGGCGCAGCCCGCCATCTTCCAAAGCCGGCCCAGCGCGTACGCCAGCCAGAGCAGGACAAGGGGGAGGACCGGCAGGAGATAGCGATTGAGGATCAGCGGCTGCGCCAACCCGAGAGGCGACAGCGCGAGCAGACCCGCGAGATGCCCCACGGCGACGGTCAGCGTGAAGGCGCCGAAGCGCGGCCGGTCGCGCACCAGCAGGACGAGGCCGGTCAAGACTACGAGCCAGAAGAGGACCGTCACGATGGCCGATGCGGTGCCCGCCTGCAGCTTGAGCACATCCGACACGGCGGAGAGCGGTACCCTCTGGCCCTCCTCGCGCTTGCTCGCGACAAGGGCCAAAAGCGACGCTCGCGCAGGCACCAGGAACGCAGCCAGCGCCAGGCACAGCCCGCACCCGAGCGCAACCAGCTCCATCAGCCGGCGCCACCGGGATTCCGGCTGCCGCACCAGATCCCCGAGCGCGAAGAGGAACGGCGCCACCACGAGCGGACCCGCCCCCAGGTGCAACCAGACCGCGAGCCCGCCGGCACCCAGATAGAGCAACGTGTAGCGGCGTTCCCGGGTGCGCCACCACGCCTCGAACGCCATCACGGCCACCAGCCCGGCGAGCAGCATGGGCAGATAGGAGCGGGCGATCCGGCTGTAGAGGACGAGCCCGGGGGAGAGCGCGATCAGCCAGCCGAAAAGCGCCGCCGTCCGGCGATCGATCTCGCCGAGAAACACCCGTGGCAGGACGTGGAGCGCAGCGCAGCCGCAGAGGAGCGCCGGCAGGCGGAAACCGATCTCCGAGAGGGTCACACCCGCCGACAGGAGCACGCGATCCAGCGCGGTGAGCGGGATCGAGAAGTCGGTGACCGAGAACGTGGTGAGGATCTCGGGCAGGGACAGGCGCGCCGCGGCGCGCACTGCGTGGAGCTCGTCGCCCCCCATCACCTGGGCGCGCAGGTTCCACAGGCGGAGAACCAAGCCGGTGAGAATCGAGCCGGCAAGCGAGAGCGCCAGCCACCCCCCATCCGCCCCCTCCCCCTTCCCCTCCCCCGCGCGTCCCACCATCCGCCGCCCCGAGCGGGAGAGGGGCGCCACCAGCACTCCGAAAAACAAGATGAAGCCGCTCAGCCTCCGCGGGAGGGGGCGCCCTCTCCCGCTCGGGGCGGCAGGGTGGGGGTACGCGCGGGGGAGGGACGGGGAGGGGGCGACTACCCTCACATCGAAATCGACCCCTTGCGGAACTCGGTTTTCGCCAAGTGTGCGTTGACCAGCACCGGCGCGCCGGAACGGGCGATGGCCAGCGCCTCTTCGAGGACGGCGCGGATGTCCTCGTTGCGGGTGAGGAGGAGGCCGCGGCCGCCGTAGCCCTCGGCCACCTTGTGGTAGTCGGTGCGGGCGAGGACGACGCCGACGTCGTCTTTCAGGATGTCGATCTGCTCGCGGGCGATCTGCGTCCAGCCGGCGTCGTTGCCCACCACCGCGATGACCGGGACGCCGTGGCGGGCGAAGGTGTCGAATTCGGCCAGGCTGTAGGCCACCGAGCCGTCGCCGTAGAGGATCCAGACGTCGGCGTTCGGGCGGCACAGGCGGGCGCCGAGGGCGAAGCCGCCGCCCACGCCGAGCGTGCCGAAGACGCCGGGGTCGAGCCAGGAGAGCGGCGCCCGCGGGGAGACCGTGTAGGCCGCGGTGGCCACGAAGTCGCCGCCGTCGGCCACCACGACGCTGTCCGCCGCCAGCAGGCGGTCGATCTCGCGGCAGAGGAGCAGCGGGTTGATCAGCTCCGGCCCTGGCTCGGCCTGCTTGGCGATCTCCCGTTCGCGCTCGAGGTCCCGCGTGTGTAGCGATTCGAGCCAATCCTTCCAGCGCTCGCCGGTCTTCCCCGGGCGCGCCGCGAGCTGCGCCGCCACCCGTTCCGACAGACTGCGCAGGAAGAGCGCCGGATCGGCGTGCACCGCCAGCTCCGGCTTGCGGTTCTGCCGCAGGGCGGCCTCCTCGCGGTTGACCGCGATCAGCACAGCCTTGCGACCGATGTGGCGGCCGTAGTCCAAGCGGAAGTCCGCCGGGATGCCGGCGAGGACCACGAGATCGGCCTCGCGCAGAGCCTCCCGCCGCTTGTGCCGGAGCTGCAGCGTGTGGCCGGCGCCGAGGAGACCGCGGGCCGCTCCGGCCAGATAGACCGGAAGGCCGAGCGTCGCCACAGCCCGCGCCAGCTCCGGGACCTCCGCGGTCGCCAGGGTCACCTGGCTCCCCAGGACCAGCACCGGCTTTTTCGCCTTGAGGAGGAGGTCAGCGGCCCGGCGCACGTCAGACTTCTCGGGCGCGCGAGGCCGGTCTGCTGCCGGCGCCGACGCTTGAATCCGCTCGGCTCCGGAGAACAGCTTGCGCGCGTGCCGTTGGAGATAGAGCCGGGTGGCCGCACCGGCGATCCCGCCGCCCTTCCCAGCCGCGGCGTACCAGGTGCGCACCAGCTCTTCGTCGTAGAGCAGATCGACCGGGCATTCCAGGAAGACCGGCCCGGGCACGCCGGAGCGCGCTTCCCTGAAGGCCTCCTCCAGGAGCGGCACCAGCTCGCGCACCGCCCTGGCCGCCGCCGACCACTTGACGTGCGGCGCAATGAGCGACATCTGGTCGATGTCCTGGAGCGCGCCGCGCCCCTTGAGCAGCGTCGCCGTCGCGCCGCCCAGGATCACCACCGCCGACTGGGCGAGCTGCGCGTTCTTGACCGCGGTGATCGTGTTGGTGACCCCCGGTCCGGCGGTGACCGCCGCCACCCCCGGCACGCCGGTCAGGCGGAACACGGCGTCGGCGGCGAACACCGCGTCCACCTCGTGGCGGACGTCCACCACCCGGATGCCGATCTTCTTGGCCCCCACCAGAATGGGCGAGATATGCCCGCCGCACAGGGTGAACAGGAACCGCACCCCCTGCTTCTCCAGCACCTGTGCGATCCGGTCTCCGCCGTTCATGCCCCCTCCAACACATGCCGCTCCGGAAGGAAGCAGACGAAACCGCCCGCCAGCACCTCCTCGCCGCCCCGCCGCACCACGACGCGCACCCGGATCTTCTTCCCCGCCGTCTCTTCGACCTCCGCGGTCGCCACCAGCCGATCCCCCACCCTCACCGGCTTCAAGAACCGCACCTCGGAGCTCCCCAGAACCACGTTGGGATGATTGACGGCCAGCATCGCCGCGTAATCGGCGAGGCCGAACACGAACCCGCCGTGGACCAGCCCGCGCTCGTCCGCCGCCATCTCGGGCAGCGTGACCAGCACGACGCTGGCCGAACCGTCCCCGAGCTCCAGCGGCGTGCCGACGAGACGCGGATCGACGGCGAGGTGGGTGCGGGGGGTGAGGGAGGCCATGACCGGGGATTATAGGCTGGCGTTCATCTGGAGCACCGGACAAGCCCGCCAATGGCCTTGCCTGCTAAGCCATACACGGGTACCATGTAGAGGACGATGATTCAGTCGTTCGCCGACCAGACGACGGCCGACTTGTTCCTCGAGCGTCCGAGCCGGGCTGCCCGCAGAAGGAAATCATGCCTACGAAGTCCGATGCGAGGATTATCACGCGTGACCCCGCCTGGCTGGGGCCAGCGGTCCACCCGGGTGAGATGCTGCTCGAGGAGTTTCTCAAGCCGATGGGCCTGACGCAGACCGAGGCGGCGCGGCAGCTCGGCCTTTCTCTGAATCGGCTCAACGAGCTGGTGCTTGGCAAGCGGAGTGTGACGGCAGACACCGCGCTGCGCCTGGCGCGGCGGTTCAAGACGTCGCCACAGCTTTGGATGCACTTGCAGGCCGACTGGGACTTGCACGAAGCACTGCGGAAGGACTCGGCAGCCTGACCGCGAGCGGCAACTTCCATGGCAACTTCCTCGACTTCCCTTGAGCGCCTCGCGCAGGAGCTCCACAAGCCCGAATCCGAGCGATTTCCTCGGAAATGTGATCGCGGATTTGTCGCATGGCCTGCACGCAGTCAAAGGTTTTCATGGTTGATAAAGCCTACCATCGCCGCCAGGCTCACCGCTTCCCCAGCAGCTCGAGGAGTCCGATGCTCAGCGCCGGAACGTAGGTGATCAGCAAAACGCCCAGGCCCAGGATCAAGAGGAACGGGAGGACGTGCCGATACAGCTCCGGCAGGTGCTTGTCGAACCGTGATGAGGAGAGGAAGAGGTTCAGGCCGACCGGCGGGAAGAGGAAGCCCAGCTCCAGGTTGGCGAGGAAGATGACGCCCAGATGGATCGGGTCGACGCCGAAGGCGACGCCCAGCGGCACGACCAGCGGGGCGAGGACGATGATCGCGGAGTAGATCTCGAGCACGCTCCCCAAAACGAGCAGGATCAGGTTGAGGGCGAGAAGGAACAGCAACCGCGACTCGACGTGCGTCTGCACCCACGCCAGGAGCCGGTCGGGGATCTGGGCGTCGACGAGATAGCTCGTCAGGCCCAGGGCCGAGGCGAGGAGGATGAGGACTGCGCCGGTCAACACCGAGGATTTGACGAGCGCCTGCGGAAGGCCGCGCCGGAAGCCGAGGTCGCGCGTCAGGAAGCACTCGACGACGATGGCGTAGAGGAGGGCGGCGGCGGCGGTCTCGACCAGACTGGTGACGCCGGAGAGGAAGAGCGCCACGACGACGAGCGGCAGCAGCAGCTCCCACTTCGCCTCCCACGCTGCGCGCCCCAGTTCCCGCCACGCAAAGCGATGGCGCGGCGCGCCACGTTGAAGACCCGTCCAGACGCCGTAGAGGCCGACGAGGATGACGAGGAGCAGGCCCGGCAGCAGGCCCGCCAGATAGAGCTGGTCGGCGGGCGCGCTCATCTCGCGGCTGCCGGCGACGACGCTGTAGAGGATCACGGGCAGGCTCGGCGGGAAGAGGAGCCCCAGGCTCCCCGCGGCGGTGACCAGACCGAGCGAAAAGCCCTCGCTGTACCCCTCCTCACGCAACATCGGATACACCAGGCCGCCCAAGGCGATGATCGTCACTCCCGAGCCACCGGTGAAGGTGGTGAAGAGCGCGCACACGGCGGCGACCATCACCGCGACGCCCCCGGGCATCCAGCCGAAGAGGGCGCGGAAGAAGCGCACCAGGCGGGAGGAGGCCTTGCTCTCGGCCAGCACATAGCCGCACGCGGTGAGCAGCGGGATCGCCGGCAGGGTGGGAGACTCGATGAGGCGATAGATCTCCGCCGGCACCGCGGATACCGGAACGCCGGCTTTGAAGAAGAGGACGAGCGCGACGCCGCCCATCGCCGTGAACACCGGCGCTCCCAGAAGAGCCGCGACGAGGACCAGGGCGATGAGCGGCCAGGCGAGCGCCTCGGTGGCAGCGGCGTGGCCGGCCAAGCGGCCCAGGGCGAAGACGCCGCCCGCCGCGGCCAGGGCCACCAGCCGGCCCGGCCAGCGGTCGGCGGCGCGCCAGGCCAGCCGGAAGGCGATGAGGGCGAGCGCGATCGGCATCACGCATTCGGAGATCCACACCGGGAGGCCGCCGGGGAGGACCTTGCCCGCGGACCGGTCGGAGAGGACGACCTGCCAGGCGCCCCAGGCGAGCACCGCCGCAACCGCGGAAGCCACGCTGGCGGCCACCAGGGTCGTCGCCGCGCGCCGGCGGCGCCCCTCGCCCAGGAGCTCGGCCGTCGACAGGGTCAGATGCGCGCCTTCGCGGGTGGCGAGAAGGCCGCCCAGAAACGTCAGCCAGAGGGTGAGCTGCTGCAGATAGGGAGCGCCGCCCGGAACGTGGAAGCCGCCCAGCGGCCGCCCCACGACGTCGATCAACGGGAGGAGCATCCCGGCGAGCAGCGCCACCGCGACGAGGGCATCCTCGGCGCGGTGCCGGAAGCGGGGGATCACAACCGCGCTCACCGCTGCGGCGCGGCCGGATGGGCGGCGCGCCAGCCGTCGCGGGCGCGCAACGCCTCGTCGAAGGCGTCCGCCGGCACGACGAACCCGCGGATCTTGGGGTAGAGGCTTTCAGTGAGCTGGCGCCACTCCCGGCGCGTCGCGGCGTCCACCGGCACCACCACCAGACCCCGCTTCTTCATCGCTTCGACGTCGCGGCTCGCGCCGGCCTTGATCTCCTCGCGCAGGCGCCGGCCGGCGGTTTCGGCCGCCGTGCGCAACTTGCCCTGGACGTCGGCGGGGACCTTGTCCCAGGCGCTCTTGGTCACCACGATGGCCCCCAACAGCATCTCCCAGTCGAGGTCGGTCATGTACTTGGCGTGGTTGTAGTACTGGGCGATCAATGCCACGCCGGGGGGCACGCCGAAGGCCTGCACGAGGCCGGTCTGCAACGCCGTGGCGAGCTCGGTGGACGGCAGCGGCACCGGGTTGAAGCGCGCCGCCTTGAGCAGCTCGGCCTGCCGGGTGTCGGCCGCCCAACTGAAGAGCTTGAGGGCGCGCAGGTCGTCGGGCTTCGCCACCGGCTTCTGGGTGAAGAAGTGCACCCAGCCGCCATCCGCCCAGGAGAGCACGACGAAGCCCTTGGCCTGGATCCTCGCTTCGAGGCCGGGCCGCATCCGCTCGAGGACGCCATAGACCTCGTCATAGGAGTCGTACATCAGCGGCACGCCGAGGGCGTAAACCGACTGGTCGATCTCCGCCAGACCGGGGCCGGTCAGGACGCCCGCATTGAGCGTGCCGAGACGCATCTTGCGCACCACGTCCGGGTCGTCTCCGGCAACCCCGCCGGGATAGAGCCGCACGATCACCCGCCCGCCCGAAGCAGTCTTCCACTCCTCCGCCATCTCCTGGAGGATGCGATGCCACGACGATCCTTGCGGGACCAGCGTCGCCATCTTCACGGTCAGGGGTTGCGCCGCGGCGACGGAGCTCCACGCCGCTGCACCGAGGACGAGCATCACGAATCGATTCATTGCGTGCCTCACTGGATGAATAGCTCGTCGATCCGCCCGAGGAGCCAACGCGCCCGGCGTTGCGCGATCAGGTTCGCCAGCCGCTGCCCGGGCGCCGCGTCGGGATCGAGCGCGAGAGCCTGATGGAGCAGGCGCTCGAAGTCGGCTCGGTCCTGGGCGCCCACGTCCACGCTCTCGGCAAAGCTCACGAGCGGTCCCGCCCGCTTGCCCTGGGCGAGCGCCATGGCACGGTCGAAGTGCTGGCGCGCCTGGTCGCGCGAGCCGCCCACCGTGGCCCGCGAGCCCTCGTAGACGAGAAAGAAGTCGTGGATCGCTCCCAGCGACCAGCTCTCGTCGAGCGCCAGGGCACGGCGCATCATGGCCTCGACGATCGGAAGATCGACGGAGAGCTCCGGGTCGTCCTTGGCGAGCGCGATGGCCGCCCCCAACGCGCTGGCCGTCCAGTAGAGCAGCGGCACGTGCCGTTTCTCGAGGCTGGCCAGCGCCGCGTCTGCGGTCCCCGGATCATGCTGGAGACGGGAGCGCAGGCCAGGAACGTCGACCTCGAGCCCCCGCCAACCATACCCCAGAGCCCGCAAATAAAGGCGCCGCGCCCGGGCCCGCAGCTCTGTCGCACGCCCGAGATCGCTCGCCTCCACGAAGTCGGCGTCCTGCTGCACGAAAGCGTAGGCATACTGCGTGAAGCCGCTGGCGGCGGCGAGAAGCAGCCCTTGGTTACCCGGGTCCGCGGCGAGCAGAGCCTCGATCGTCTTGAGGCCGAAGGGCATCGCCTCCCGCACCAGCTCGGGATCGTCGTCCGAAGCGTAGACGTCGGCGCCCCCGGAGACGGCGCCCGCCAGCGAGCGGACCGCCAAGCGCCGGACCCCCGAGCAGCCGGCCAGGGTCAGAACGGCGGCGAACAGCACCGCCGAGCGCACCCTGTTACACCGAAACCCCCGACCCGCGCTCGCCATGCGGTTGATTATCTCAGACGCGGTGCAGCGATGCGCGCCGAGGGCGGGACAGCCTGGAGTGATCCGATGTCCCCGAGAGGGACGTTTTTCGGTGACTCCGGAACCATAGCCTATGGAACGCCCGCTGCGCGACCCCTCTTCGTCGCGGCTTTCGAGAACAAACGACCAAACTTGGGGCTACTGTAGAGGCTGGGGCGGCCCCTCCGTCCCATGCCGGGAGGGAGCGAAGCCGCGTCCGAGAAAGGAGAGAGCTGCGATGCCTCGTTTCACCCGCACTGTCCTCCTCCTGGTGCTCTTCGCGCTCGCGATCGCCACGCCACCGGCGCTCGCCGCCAGTACTCCCCGCGACCCTTCGCCGCGGGTGGTGCGGGAGGCGCCGGGCCTCATGGCGAGCCTATGGCATGCCTTGGTTCGCGCCTTCGCGCCTTCAGGCTCGATCATGGACCCGAACGGCTCGACGGCCGCCACCTGCGACAGGGGCTCGATCATGGACCCCGACGGATGCCCGGCAGCCCGGGCCACGCCGGATCTGGGATCCATCATGGACCCCAACGGCTAGCGGTCACCCCTTGCGGTGCCGGCGATGCCCAGCAGTGACGCCGGCACCTCTTTTTTTCTCTCCGTTACGGAACCTTCTTGTTGTACACTAGCAGGAAGTTAGAGACTGCGCGTGCGCAAGGGGGTTCCATGGCAGACGTTCACTTGACCCGTGAGCTCCTCTGGGCCGTCGCCCGCGGCGAGATGCCCGCGAGCGTGGTGACCGAGATCGGCATGCGGCACCTCATGAGCCTCTGCTCCACGTGCCGGCATGAGATCGCCGCGTTCCAGAGGGAACGCGGCGCCACGGCCGCGGCCGACTACGACCGTGCCTTTCAGCTCCTCCCCGCGCTCCTCGGCGATCAGCTCCCCCGGCTCGCGCGGGAGGAACGCGGTGCCGGGCGCGACCTCGAGGACCTTCTCGCGCTTCCCCGCGTGGAGCGGGCGGCGAGAGTACGGCGCGCGCGCAACCGGTTTCGGAGCCCCGCTCTCGTGCGGCTCCTCGTGGCCGAGAGCCGCAAGCGGGTCCACGCGGATCCCGAGGAGGCCTTCCACCTCGCGGAGCTGGCCCGCGTCGTCGCCCACCACAACCCCCTCATGCCCGGCTCCTTCGATCTCATCGCTCTCGCCACCGCCCACATGGCCAATGCCTGCAGGATTCTCGGTGACACCCGGCAAGCCGATGAGCACTTCGGCCACGTCCACTACGTCATCACCCATCACGGGGTGACCGACGCCGACATCCTCGCGCGAGTGAACAAGCTGGAAGGCTCGCTGCGCATGGACCAGCGCCGCTTCCCGGAAGCGGAGAAGCTCCTCACCCTCGCGGCGACGCTCTACCGCGTGAGCGGGGACAAGACCGAGATGGCCCGCGCCCTCGTCACCCTGGGCGGCATGTACTTCTTCCAGGGCGATCTCACCCGCGCCATCGAGACCACCACGGCGGCGCTCAAGACGCTCCGCAGCACCTACGAGCCGCGGCTCTACCTCTGCGCTCGCTACAACCTCGCACGCTACCTGACCGAGGACGGCCAGCACCAGGAAGCCGCCGGCATGCTCGCCGTGGACGAGGCCCTCTACCGGGAGTTCCCCGAGCCCTGGACGCAGCTCCGGCTCACCTGGCTGCGCGGCAAGATCGCCGCCGGCTGCGGGGACACGGACGCCGCGGAGCGAGCGTTTCTCGCAGCCCGGGACGGATTCATCGCGCAAGGGAACGGCTACGATGCGGCGATGGTCTCGGTCGAAGACCTCACGCTCCTCTACCTTCGCGCAGGGCGCGCCAGTGACGTGAAACGCATCGCCGAGGAGATTCACCCCATCTTCCAAGCGCAGGACGTGCACCGTGAGGCGGTGGCGGCGCTGGTGCTCTTCCAGGAAGCCGCTCGCCGGGAGCAGCTCACCGCGAAGGTCGTCCGTGACTTCGTGAGCTACCTTCGGGACGCCCGGACGGACCCGGCGCTCCGCTTCAAGTTGCAACAGCCCTCGTAACACGCCCGCGGAGAGAGGCTCTCTCCTGCACCGCGCGCCTGCTTTGATAGCCTCCTCAGCATGCCGCCCCCTCCGCCCTGGCGCGGCAACGCCGAGGCCCTCGCCGCCGACCTGCGGCGGTCGGTGCGCGGCGCGGTGCGCTTCGACGCCGGCAGCCGGGCGCTCTACGCGACCGACGCGTCCAACTACCGGCAGGTGCCGATCGGCGTCGTCGTTCCTCTCGATGCCACAGACGTGGAGGCGGCGGTAGCGGCTTGCCGGCGGCACGGCGCACCGCTTCTCGGGCGAGGCGGCGGCACCAGCCTGGCGGGACAGGCGTGCAACACGGCGGTCGTGCTGGATTTCACCCGCCACATGGCCGGGATCATCGACCTCGATCCCGAGCGCCGCACCGCTCGCGTGCTCCCGGGGACCGTGCTCGACGATCTGCGGGCCGCGGCGGCGCCCCATGGGCTCACCTTCGGCCCCGATCCCGCCACCCATGCCTGGTGCACCGTGGGCGGGATGATCGGCAACAACGCGTGCGGCGCCCACTCGCTGACCACCGGCCGCACCGCGGATCAGATCGAAGAGCTGGAGATCCTCACCTACGACGGCCTGCGCCTGCGCGTGGGCGCCACCTCCGAGGAGGAGCTGGCGCGCATCGCCCGCGCCGGCGGCCGGCGGGGGGAGATCTACCGCCGGCTGCGCGACCTGCGCGACCGCACGGGCTCTCTCGTCCGCGCGCGCTTCCCCCGCATCCCACGCCGCGTCTCCGGCTTCAATCTCGACGAGCTGCTGCCCGAGCGCGGCTGCCACGTGGCCCGCGCGCTCGCCGGCACCGAGGGCACCTGCGTCACGATCCTGGAGGCCACCGTCCGCCTCGTCCCTCGCCCTGCCGGTAGGGCGTTGCTCGTCCTCGGCTATCCGGACATCTTCCGCGCCGCCGATCACGTCCTCGAGGTGCTGGAGGCTCGGCCCATCGCTCTCGAGGGGATGGACCGCTTCCTCGTGGAGAACGACTTCATCCGGCAGTCTTACCGTGAGGTCCTCGCCCATCTGCCGGAGGGCAACGCCTGGCTGCTCGCCGAATTCGGCGGCGGGGATGCCGCGGAGGCCGAAGCCGGAGCCAGCGGGCTCCACGACCGGCTGGCCCGTCTGGCTCAGACGTCAAGCGGCCCCGGGCTCCTGCTCGTCGCACAGCCGCGGGAGCAGGCGCGGATCTGGGAGGTCCGCGAGGCGGCCGTCGGCACCACATCCCACGATCCCCGCCTCGGCGACGCCTGGCCCGGCTGGGAAGACTCAGCCGTGCCGCCCTCCCACCTTCCCTCCTATCTCCGCGAGCTGAAGTCCCTTCTCGACCGCTACGGCTACGGCGCCGCCCTCTACGGCCACTTCGGCGAGGGCTGCATCCACGCCCGCATCAACTTCGATCTCGCGACGCCAAGCGGCGTCCGCAACCACAGGTCGTTCGTGGAAGAGGCCGCGGATCTCGTCGTCGCCCATGGCGGCTCCCTCTCCGGAGAGCACGGCGACGGGCAGGCGCGGGGCGAGCTGCTGTCCCGCATGTTCGGAGAGGAGCTGGTGCAGGCCTTCCGCGACTTCAAGGCAATCTGGGACCCCGGAAACCGGATGAACCCCGGCAAGGTGATCGATCCTCGACCCCTGGACGCCGATCTCCGACTGGCCGATCCGCTCGCCGAGCCTTCTACGATCTTCCGCTATCCCGACGACGACGGCCGCTTCTCGCGCGCCGCCTTGCGGTGTGTCGGGGTCGGCAAGTGCCGGCGCGAGGAGAGCGGCGTCATGTGCCCGAGCTGGCGGGCCACCCACGACGAGCGGCACTCAACCCGCGGGCGCGCCCGCCTCCTTTTCGAGATGCTGCGCGGCGAGACGATCCGCGACGGCTGGCGGAGCACCGAGGTCCGCGAGGCTCTCGACCTCTGCCTCTCCTGCAAGGGCTGCAAGAGCGACTGCCCAGCCGGCGTCGACATGGCTACCTACAAGGCCGAATTCCTCGCTCACTACTATCAGGGACGCCTGCGGCCCATCCAGGCCTATTCCCTGGGCCTCGTCGCCTGGTGGGCTCGCCTCGGCTCCCACGCTCCAGGCCTGGTCAACACGCTGACGCAGAGCCCGCGCCTCGCCAGCCTTCTCAAGAGACTGGGAGGAATCGCTCCCGCCCGCACTCTGCCCGCTCTGGCGCCGTGGACCTTCAGGGAATGGTTCGGAAAAACGAACCACGATACAGGTGGAAACGGCACCCGCCGGACCGTCCTCCTCTGGCCCGACACCTTCACGGATCTCTTCCATCCCGAGGTCGGGATCGCAGCCGTGGAGGTCCTGGAAGCGGCCGGCTTCCTCGTGACCATCCCCCGCCAGATCCTCTGCTGCGGCCGTCCTCTCTACGACTTCGGAATGCTCGACCTCGCCCGCTATCAGCTCAGGCGCATCCTCGACGCCCTCCGTCCACAGATCCGAGCCGGCGTCCCCCTGGTCGGCCTGGAGCCGAGCTGCATCGCCGTCTTCCGCGACGAGCTGCTTCAGCTCTTCCCGGACGATGCCGACGCCCGCCGCCTTGACGCCCAGACCGTCACGCTTGCCGAGCTGCTGGTCCGCGACGCAGCGGGCTTCGCCCCTCCCCTCGCCGGCCGCGCCTTGATCCAGCCTCACTGCCATCATCACGCCGTGATGGGCCTCGCCGCCGACCGCGAGCTCCTCGCTCGCTCAGGCCTCGACGCCAGGTTCCTGGATGCTGGCTGCTGCGGCATGGCCGGCGCGTTCGGCTTCGCCAAGGACCACTACGAGATCTCGCTCACCGTGGGCGAGCGCGCTGTCTTGCCCGCCGTGCGCGCCGCCGGTCCCGACAACCTGATCCTCGCCGACGGCTTCAGTTGCCGCACGCAGATTGCGCAGGCGACCGGACGGCGGGCGCTGCACCTGGCCCAGGTGATCGCGGCGGGCATGCGGAGAGCGGAGCCAGGCTATAGTCGCCGCCCATGAGCCGCCGCCTCGCCATCTGGTCCGCCGTCGCCTGCTGCCTGGCGCTCCTCCCTGCCGCCCACGGCGAGGATCCGCCGACCTATGCGGACCGCTACGAAAAGGCGCGCGCGGCGCGCACCAAGGGCGATGCCGCGGGCTATGCGGCCGGTCTGCGGTCGGCGCTGGAGCTTGCGCCGCGGGGTAATCCCAGCCGCGCCGGCACGCTCTATGAGCTGGCGCAGGCCGACGCGATGAAGCGCGATCCCGCCGCAGCGCTTGCGGACCTCACCCGCGTCTTCGACGAGAAGGAGGAGCCCGGGCTCGTCTTCTATGCCGAGACCGATCCGGTCTTTGCGGCCGTGCGCGCGCTTCCCGGTTACCGCGCCCTCGTCGGACGGGTCGACGAGATCCAGGTGACGGCGAAGGCGGTCAGCGGATCGGTCTGGGCCGTCACCGGCGCCGGCTGCACGCAAGCCGCGTCGGTGGGTCCGGACGGAATCCTGCTGGTCGACGCGGGGTACGCCCAACTGGCACCCAAAGTGCGCGCCGCGCTCGCGCAGGCGGCTCCTAGCGCGTCCGTCCGCTTCCTGGTCAATACCCACGTCCATGAGGACCACACGTCCGGCAACGCCGCCTTCTCGGGCGCGGCCACCGTGATCGCCCATCCCAAAGTGCGGCTGCAGCTCGCGGCGCCCCACGAATTCCTGGATCAGACTCTGCCGGCGCGGCCGAGCGCCGGGCTCCCCGCGGTGACGATCGACGAGCCGGTCTTGATCCGCCTGAATGGCGAGGAGATCCGGCTCCTGCCCCTCCTCGCCCACACGGACGGCGATCTGGTGGTGATTTTCACCCATGCGGGAGTGGTCCACATGGGCGACGACTATTTTCCGAACGATGGCGAGCCGTACCTCTACCCTGGCGACGATCCAGCGGCTTTCCTGCGCGGCCTTTCGGCCCTGGAGAAGGAGCTGCCGGCGAAGGGCTTCGCGATCTCCGGGCACGCGGCGCCCGTCCCGCTGGACGACCTGCGCAAGCGGGTGGAAATCACCCACAAGGCCCTGGAGCTGGTCCGCTCCGGGATCGCTGCCGGCCTGCCCAAAGACGAGATCGTCCGCCGCGCCGCCGCCGCCGGCCTCCCCGCTCCCGACTGGATCAAGCTCTTCGACGACAAGATGCGGGCGAAGAAAGAGAACCCCTGAAATCGACGCGTTGCGCGAGCTGGGAATCTCGCCCGAAAGTCTCGCCTGAAGAAGCGGTAGGGACGCGAACGCTTCAGGGCGCGAGCGGGTGGGCCTTGAAGAATTCCACGATCTTCGCCGCCGCCCAGGGCGGGAACACATGGCCGCCGGGATGGACGATGACGGCGACCGGCGCTTTTTTGGTCGACGGATAGAGCGTGCAGCCTTCGCCGCAGGCCTGGCCCGCTCCCGTGGCGCCGTCGAGCGCGCGCACCGTTTCCACCGTCTGCATCTGATCGGCAAGGAGGACGAGGGGGTCTCTCTCGCCGCCGATCTGGAGGAGCGGCCGTGGCTCGGTCAGGTGGAGCGTCGGCCAGATGAGCCCAGCGCAGGGGGCGAACGCCGCGAGCGTCTTGCCGCGCGTCGCCCACAGGAAATAGGTGAAGAATGCGCCGTTTGAGAAGCCGGTCGCATAGATGCGGCGCTGGTCGACCGGGTACTTCGCCTTGAGAGTCGCCAGCGCGGCGTCGAAGAACTTGAGGTCTCGATCGCCCCGCTCACCCACCTCGTGCTGCCAACCGGGAAGCTTGCCGAGCGGATCGACCTTGGACGGCGTGGGCAGCCCCTGCATGTAGACGACGAGAGCCTGCGGCCAGAGGCTCTGGAACCCCATCGCCCGCGACGCCGTCTGCGCGTTGCCTCCATGGCCGTGGAATGCGAACACGACCGGCGCCTTCGCTCCGGCGCCCGCCGAGGGCGCGAAGACCAGCGCCCGGCGCTCGACCCCCTCGACCGTCCACTTCATGGGGATCGGCTGCGCGGATGCGGCGACG